>Ga0126382_10000133_pt1 | contig 26211 bp, 19 predicted proteins | sample PanSoiMetPlot_30_FD_92548 | JGI IMG/M metagenome (GOLD analysis project Ga0126382, IMG submission 92548) | Tropical forest soil microbial communities from Panama - MetaG Plot_30 | ecosystem: Environmental > Terrestrial > Soil > Tropical forest > Bulk soil | place: Panama | collected 2016-02-17
CTTCATTCTTGGAACTAAGTCTTATCATTAAACAATGCATAGATTCTGGCTTGAGGTTGACTTAGCGATCGATGAGGAACATCCCGCCGGATTATTGATTGGCTGTGGCGTGACCGCAAACGCCTATGATGATGCGTTAGCTCTGGTTCAAGAACGAGTATTCAAAGCAAGTCCACTGCCGTCACTTAAGAAGCTTATTGATGACGTTGATACTTCTTCTTTGAACGCTGGTCACGTTTTACCGAACATAGGAATTCCCTCGATTCGCGGGATCTGGTTCCCTTTGGGTTATGAGTGAAACCTCGAACGCCGAACGCTAAACGTTAAACGCTAAACGCGGAGCGTCCAACGCTGAACGTTTCATGATTTCCTACCATCTTTGTTATCATCAGTCCCAAGGTGGAAGAACTCGAGAAAGAAGTAAAGAAACAGCTCAAGAAACACTTAAGGGGAGTCGGCGGGCCGACTGTTGAGAATCTAGTTAAGCGATTGCGGGGATTGCCCTACGAAAGAGTTCTGCTGACAACCGACATCGGAGTGATGCTCGCCGGAACCAATCCCCGGGCAGGGGTGGAAATGCTGAAGGCCGCGCCGGAGGTATCGCGGCTTATCGAAGCCTCTGATCTGCGGGTCTGGGGAGAGGCCGGCAAACGTCTGGCCGCCACCAGCAGCGACAGCGCCGTGGCCTTCTTTCAATCCAGTGCAAACATCCTTGAATCTATACCGGAGGATATGCGATCGCCGGTCCTGAGACTGGTCAACAAACAAGCGGCCCTGTCAGCGAACACCGCGATCGAAGGCTTCAAGGCTGCTCCCAACATCATCAATACCGTCAGCGATCACGAGAACATTGCACAAATACTCACGATTTGCCTCGAGCTGGCGCGCCACTCTGTTAAGCATAGCAATGACCTCTTTCTCGCTGCACCTCAAGTGATTTCTCAGATACAGCTCGATGGCAACGAACAGACGGCCAGATTGATTCGACGCGCCTTGACGCTCACCTCGTCCTTTGCGTTTAGGTCCGGGGGAACCGCTACCGAGTTCTTTAACGAACTCCCCACCGTCATCTCTTCGTCTTCCCCGGATTCGGTCGACAGACTCTTCGACATTACCGAATCGTATCTTGATCGGTCCGGGGGCGTCGCACTCCAATACTTCAAAGCTGCCAGCCGCGTACTCTCCATCGCCGGAACGGACTCTTTTGAACGATGGACCGATCTCGCCAAACGGGTCGCGCTCCAGGGAAACGCCGCGAGCTATCATTTCATGAAGCAGAGCCCGCAGATTGTCGCGGAGCTCGCCGCCCGCGTGGGAATCCAACGCCGAAGCCTTGTCGTTTCAGCAGTCCTTGAGATCGTAGAAGAGATCGCCGAACGCAGTACGATCGCCGCTGTTGAATGCTTTAAGGCTAGTCCTCTTGCCCTTCGCGCAGCATCGCTGGGTCAGTTTAGGGACTGGGCTCGTCGCGGCCTCGAAAAAACCACAGAGAACTCGCGTCGCGTCCAGGCTTACTACTCCCTGGAATCTAAAGCGAGCCAGGAAGCCTTGTTCAAGATTGATGGCGGCCTGACGCTGGATTCTGTAGCTCATACCTTAAGACTTTACGTTGAAGGTTTAACTGGACGTGCGCTTCAAATAGCTTCTCTTGCTTCAATTCCAGATGAAGCCAAGATTGGCGACGGCACCACAATCTTTCTCCCCTCTGTTGTGGCGGAATTTGAAGACGAGCGGGAAAACTTCCGCTTATTCAAAGTACTTGCTGCTCACGGGGCGGGTCAGATCGAGTTTCTGACATTTGGAAAAGACCAACCCGAAATAGTTGCAGCAATGGATGAGGTACGCGCCGCATTCAGCAATCGTACTACGACGACGCCGAATCTGAAGCCGAACACAGAACCCCCGCACAGCAGGGAGGGGGCCGATTTCCTTCAGGTCCTTGGGGAATTCCCGAATCCCAATCTCGCGACTCGGCTCTTCACCACAATCGAAAACGGGCGGATAGACTTCCTGCTCCGAACTGTTTATCGCGGCATTAGACGTGATTTGGATTTTGTGAGAAACCGGCTCAACGAACGAAGGCCGAGGCTGGAAGATCTACCAGACGAGCTCCTTCCTTTCGAACTGCTTTTCCAGGTTGCGATCTGCGGCGGCCCTACTTCCGAGGCCCTTCGATCCTACCCAACTGTGGTGCGAGAGCTCGACAGGATTCTTTCAGACTACGTGTTCCGTGAAACCTCGACCGTTGCGGATTCATTGATTGCAACCCGCCACGTTTATGAGTTCTTTGTCGAACAACCTAGTGAGTCGGATGCTGAGAGCGAGGAAAGCGGTGAGACCGGTGAGGGCGGTGAAAACAAAAGTGGCGACTCTTCTCTCGCGGATGCCGAACAGAATGATCAACGCAAACAAATGGAAGTTAAAGATGATCCGTTTAGCTCGTGGAACAGCGGGCAACAACAGGACATCAGTCCGGAACAGGACATCTTCAACAGATTGCATGGGCCTGAGAGCCCCGAACAGGACCTCGAGAAGGGCGATCGTGCTTTTTATTACGATGAGTGGGACCGTGAGCTGGCGGACTATCGCACGCGTTGGTGTCGGGTTATTGAGCGAGGCGGTTCGCGGGGATCGCAAGGCTTCGTAGAACTAGTCCGCAGCCGTTACGCCGGCGTGATCTCATCGATACGTTATCAGTTTCAATTGATGCGTCCCGAGAATCTTCGACGGATTCGAGGCGAAATCGACGGCGAGGACTACGACCTGCAATCAGTCATCGACTACGCACTCGATAAGCGTAGCACGGGCCTGATAGACGATCGTTTATACACTCGCAAGCTTCGACGAGAGCGTGATGTTGCGGTCTCATTTCTGCTCGATATGTCTAGCTCAACCGCACGCACCATCAGCCGATACCCAAATCATCCTTACACTCAGCCGGGACAGCGCATCATTGACATCGAAAAAGAAGGACTGGTGTTGATGAGCGAGGCGCTGGAAGCCGTCGGCGACACATATTCGATGCAGGGATTTACAAGTGAAGGCCGGCGCAATGTAAAGTTTTACTTGATCAAAGATTTTTCCGAAGGTTATTCGGCGGAGGTGGAACGCCGAATTGGCGGGATTTCATATCAAAACAACACCAGGTTAGGGGCTGCAATCCGGCACGCAACAACGAGGCTCGCCCGACAAGATGCTCGCACAAAGCTGATGATCGTGCTTTCAGATGGAAGGCCCTACGATCACGATTATGGCGATAGCAGATATGCGCGTGAGGACACTAGAATGGCCTTGCGACAAGCTCGAGTAGAGGGCATTACGCCCTTTTGTATCACTATCGATCGAGAGTCGGAGGATCAGTTGCGCGATATGTACGGTGAAGTTGGCTATACGATCATTGATGACGTTCTGAGTCTTCCGGAGCGCCTTCCTGGGATCTACAGCAGATTGACTACGTAGGCGCGACGGTCTTATGGGGATTCAGCAAGAGACAGAAGGTTACTCATAACGCAGCGCTTCAATGGGATCCAGCCTGGCCGCTTTTCTTGCGGGCCATACTCCAAAAATCAGACCTATGCTTGCCGATACCACTAACCCGGTGATAACCGCCCACATTGGGATCGACGCCGGAAGCGCGGGGAAAATAATTATTATTATCTGACTCACTCCGATGGCGAGGATGACTCCCAGAAGCCCGCCCAGGAATGTAAGTGTCATCGCTTCAAACAAAAACTGGGTTGTGATATCGCGGCGGCGCGCGCCAATTGCCTTTCGAACCCCGATCTCCGCGGTGCGCTCGGTAACGCTCACCAGCATAATATTCATTACTCCGATGCCACCCACCAGGAGCCCGACGCTTGAGAGCGCAATTGCCACAAGCCCAACCATTGCGGTGATGCTGTCGAACTGTTCGATGAATCGATCTGCAGTCTGAAGATCGAAATTGTTCTTGTCGTTGAACTTTACGCCTCGTTGTCGACGAAGAATGTCCTCGACCTGGTCGAGAGCTTGTTTGAGTTGACCTGTGCGGGCGCGACTGATGATCATCATCCATTCGCTTCTCGGTGATATCTTGCGAAGCGTTCTATAGGGGATCATCACATTATTCTCTTCCGTCTCGCCTATCAGGCCGCCTTTTCGCGGTGCGAGAACACCGATGATTTCATAGGGTTTGCCGCCCATCATGACTTGCCTGCCGACGACGCTATCTGTTCCATGCGGAAACAAAGCTTCCGCCGCACCTTTACCAATAACCATTACTTCTCTGCGATGCTGGTCGTCGATCTCGGATATGAATCGGCCGGCCTGAAGCGACAAATTTACAACTGCGGCATAGTTTGGTGATACGCCATCGAGTTGCGCTTGTTTGTAAGTCTGCCCACCATAGGTGATCGTTTTGTCAAAAGTCCACTCGATGAATCCATCAAATGCAACGTCCTCCACAGCCGGAGCGAATTCTTTGATGGCTTCTCCATCCTCAGGTCGAAGCGGCTTGCGCGTTCGTTCGGAACGGTCACGAGGCCCAAGCGATATACCAGCTGAAAGGTGAAAAGCATAGATGTTGTTTGTGCCGAACTCTTCAACAAAACTGATTATACTTGTCCGCAGGCCGGTCAGAATCGAGGCGATTGCAATAACAGTGGTGATTCCGATAACGATACCGAGCACCGTTAAGAAGCTTCGAAACTTGTGCGCACGAATATTGTCCAGCGCCATCACCAGCGTTTCTTTCGCAACCAGGGATTCCAGTTTCAACTGCGCACCTCGTTAGTTCTTGCTCAACGCAATAATTGGATCGAGCTTTGCGGCCTTCATAGCCGGATAGATTCCAAAAAGCATCCCAACAACACTCGACACGGCCACCGACAGCACAACGTATGACACTGTAATTGTCATCGGAACAGGCGTAGTGAGGCGTACCACAGACGATACTCCCGCAGCCAACAACAACCCGAGGACGCCGCCCAATGCGCATAGAACCGACGACTCAATCAGGAACTGAACCAATATGTGGTTCCGTTTGGCCCCAACCGCTTTGCGCAGGCCAATCTCGAACGTGCGCTCCGTAACGCTTACAAGCATTATGTTCATCACAACGATGCCACCCACTACCAGCGATATCAGAGTGATAGGTATAACGGCCATCGTTACCGCGCCGGTAATCCGATCTATTTGATTATTGGCCTGCTCGGTATTGACGAGCCCGAAATCGTCATCTTCATTTCCTTTTAATTTGTGACGGTTGCGCATTGCGATGCGCGCCTCTTCGATCGTCGGCTGAAATGTTTCGCGGTTATGAGCCTTCCCGTGCAGATTCAGGCTCTGCCTACGGCCAAAAATTCTTCCAAAGGTTGTCAGCGGAATATAAGCGTTGTTATCCAACGATTGGCCGAACATTGACCCCCGCTTTTGCTCCACTCCGATGACTGTCATCGGCAGCCCTTTGATGGTCAAAGACCGGCCGATAGGGTCCAAGCCGGGGAAAAATTTCTCTCGAAGGTCCCAACCGATCACGCAAACCATCGCCGAGTGCTCGATTTCGTGATTGAGCAGAAATCTTCCCTCGGCGATGGTCTTGTCTTCGATCTCGGCGAAGTTAGAGGTTACTCCCGAGATCTGGGTTCCAAACAGGTCTTGTCCATCGTGTTTTAGATCGACCCGTGCACCCGCCTCTGCACCAACCTCCCGACAGGAGGTGCATTTGTTGATAAGCCAATCGAGATCATCCCAATCGAGTCGTTTGTTCCGCTTCATCATCTTTTCCCACTCTTCTTCGGTCATATTCCCGACGTGGGCGATTCGCGCAATCATGAAATGGTTTGTGCCGAGGACCTTCGAGAGCGTATCGACCATATAAGTATTCATGCCCTCGATCGATGCGCCGACCACTACCACTGACGCGACGCCGATGATGATTCCGATCAATGTAAGAAAAGCGCGGAGCTTATGGGCGAAGATAGACTGCAGGGCTATCTTTGCCGCATCCAGGTAGAACGAGTAAAAGGCGCGCATAGTAATAGTGCTTAGCTGAATTCTCCTCGATTACAAACGGTCACTGAACTATGGTCTGCCCTGGAGGAAGCCGAAGGAGGCTTAATCCAACAGAGAAATCATACAGGTTTTCCTCAATGTAAAACGTCTGCAATGGAATAAACTTAACAGCACCTCGTCAAAAAAGGGAATTGTAAACCTCCCCTGGCGAGCCCTCCTTGGCATTTGACTAAGAGGTGAAACCATAGAACAAACAAGAACCCCCGAACCGCCTTAAAGTAATACCTAAGACAAAGCCGAACAAAGAGAATCTGGACAGAATATGGACGACTTCTGGACAGTGTTCGCTTCGGTTTACTTTTATTTACCAGGGAGTGGCTTTTGCCTGCTGGTCGGCAGGGCGATCTATATATTGTGGTTAGGCAGGCTTCTTTGGGGTCGATCGCAATATCTTGGGGGTGGGTTCCTAAAGGGCACTAGTTGCACAAAATCTGTGCAAATTGAAAAAAAATTGTACGCGAGGGTGCTTGACTTCTTTTGCCGGTTTCATGACAATGGCGGCCCTTGTGCTTTTAGTCGGTATTATCTGGCTAAACCAGTTTTGTTGATTCGTGTGCGCACGTCGCCTGCGCTCCCGGAAGAGGCCTACTGACGAAGCGACCTATTTGACATGGAGGTTCCCGCATGTTTATGGATGAGAATGAAGCCGACAGATCTGATGTCATTACCTATGCCGACCTCGAGCCTGGACAGGGCTCCATTATTAAAGTGATCGGGGTTGGAGGCGCCGGCGGTAACGCGGTTAACCGCCTTATCGAAGATGGCCTTGAGGGGGTTGAGTTCATCGTCGCGAATACGGACCTGCAATCCCTGAAAGATTCGAAAGCGTCCGTCAAGATCCAACTTGGCGAGGAAGTGGCGCGCGGACTTGGCGCGGGCGGCGATCCTGAGATTGGCCGCCGGGCGGCGCTGGAAGATACCGATAAGCTCGTAGACGCTTTGGACGGCGCGGATATGGTCTTCGTCACCGCAGGTCTGGGTGGCGGTACGGGAACCGGGGCCGCCCCGATCGTTGGAAGCCTGGCCACCGAGCTCGGCGCCCTGACGATCGCAGTGGTCACCAAACCGTTCGGATTCGAGGGCCACCGACGAGCCATTCAAGCGGAACGTGGCCTGGAGGAAATGCGAGGCTGCGTGGACAGCGTCATCACAATACCCAATGAGCGGCTGTTGAAGTCCGTAACTAAAGCGATTCCCTTCCTCGATGCGTTCGCGCTTGCCGATGGTGTGTTGCGACAGGCCGTTCGAGGTATTTCCGACATCGTCACGCAACCAGGGCTTATGAATGTCGATTTTGCCGACGTCCGTTCCATTATGGAGGGCAAAGGCGTTGCCTTAATGGGGACCGGACAGGCATCCGGCGAAAACCGCGCGCTGGAAGCTGTTCAGCGGGCGATTTCAAGCCCGTTGCTTGAAGAGGCCTCTATCCAAGGCGCAAAGGCACTGTTGGTAAATGTCACCGGCAGCTCCGACGTGACGCTTTTTGAGATTAGCGAAGCGATGAACCTGATCCATGAGTGCGCGGACCCGGAGGCGAATATCATCTTCGGCGCCGTGATAGACGAGCGCATAACGGGCTCGCTAAAGATCACTGTCATCGCGACCAATTTTGCTGAAGGTGCAGCGATATCATCTCATTCACATCAGGTGCAGCAAGTTCTCAGAGCTACTGGCACGACCGCTGGAATACCTGCTGTTGCAGTCGCGGCCGCGGCGGAAGGTCAGCTGGACTTTGGAACGCCAACTTTTATTCGTAAATCCGTTAACTAGGAGTGAATTCGGATTTTCCGAGACTAAAGATACCGCAGACTCTCTAGTCTGCGGTTTTTCTTTAGTTACACTGGCGTAAGGTGGTACGCCTTCCGCAGACTAGAGAGTCCTATGCTACAAAAAGAGTTAATACTTCTGCTTCCCTGCCTTGCATCCTTCCTTTGGGCGGCTTGCGCTTGGTCCCTCCGCGCTAGAGTCGCTGAGTGAGTTTCCGTCCACCATATAGTATGATTTCTCCATTGCGGCAAATCCCAAGAGACCGGAGCAGCGATGGTTTGCAAGAACTCCATCCGAACGAGTCTGATAATTATTTTTATTTCTCTGTTAGGTCTTAGCACCCCTGCCAGCTATCCGGTGAAACCAGCGCCAGGCGAATCTGACCAAACGGCCTACGCGAAAGAAATTCAGAAATGGCGATCGGAGCGTCTTGAAGAGGTTAACGGCGAGGACGGGTGGACTACAGTGGTTGGCCTATTTTGGCTAAAGCCCGGCCTCAACAAGCTTGGAAGCGATCCGTCTAACGACATCCCGCTTCCCCGCCCCAGTGCGTCTAAGTTTGTCGGTTCGATTCGCCTCGATAACGAAGTTGTGCGCCTGGAAGCGAATGCAAAGTCTGGAATAACCAGCGACGGCAAGCCGGCGGCGAACCTCGAGCTGCAATCGGACGAAAAGGGTAAACCAACCATCCTTAAGCTGGGATCTCTAAAGCTCTTTGTTATAAAACGTGGTGAAAGATTCGGCTTAAGAGTTAAAGATATTCGAAACCCGGCCCGATCCAACTTCGCTGGTTTAGAGTATTTTCCAGTCAATCTGAAGTGGAATCTTAAAGCTACTTTCGAAGCCTACAATCCACCTAAGGTCGTACCGATAATTAATGTGTTGGGTATGGTGGAAAACATGATCTCGCGGGGCGCCATCCTCTTCGAGATCGAGGGAGTTAACTATCGCCTCGATTCGCTGTTGGAGAAGGGCTCGAAACAACTCCTCGTCATCTTCGCCGACAAGACCTCAGGAAAAGAAACGTATGGCGCCGGGCGTTATCTTTATGCCGAACCGCCGGATGCTGATGGCAAGGTGATCCTCGATTTCAACAAGTCTTATAATCCACCGTGCGCATTCACAAAGTTCGCGACTTGTCCCCTTCCCCCTCGGCAAAATCGGCTTAACATTCGCATAGAAGCAGGAGAGAAGAAGTACGAGGGCGCTGAGCACTGATCACAAGACGCAATGAGAAGGCTGGGAGAGAAAAATATGGAGAATTACGAGTTCCTACTGGTGGAAGCTGATGCTCCGGTAGCTGTCGTGACAATGAATCGGCCCGACCGCCGCAATGCGCTCTCTGTCGCTCTGATGGAAGAGCTGATTGGTTGTTTTCGAACGCTGGGTCAAAATCGAGAAATTCGCGTAATTATACTCGCGGCCAATGGACCGGCGTTCTCTGCCGGCCATGACCTGAGCGAGCTGATTGACCGTCAAATTGGAGATTACCGGCACGTTTTTGACGTGTGCACTGATCTGATGACGCTGATCCAAAGCATCCCGCAGCCGGTAATTGCCGAGATTCAGGGGATCGCCACCGCGGCCGGCTGCCAGCTGGTAGCAACCTGTGATCTTGCCGTTGCCTCAGAGCAAAGCCAGTTTGCAACGCCCGGCGTTCGCATCGGCTTATTCTGCACCACTCCGATGGTCGCACTGACGAGAGCCGTTGGTCGAAAGCGCGCGCTCGAGATGCTTCTCACTGGAACAGCAATCGACGCGCAGACTGCGATGCAGTACGGACTAGTGAATAAAGTTGTTCCAAAGGACCGTCTTCGGGAAGAGACCTACTCGCTTGCGGCAAGGATTTCGGATGCAAGCTCAGTGACGGTCGCCATCGGCAAACAGGCTTTCTATACCCAGATTGATCTCGACCAACCTAAGGCTTACGCATATGCAAAAGAAGTGATGAGCCTGAATGCGATGGCCGAGGACGCGCAAGAAGGAATGGGTGCTTTTCTACAAAAGCGAGTACCCTGTTGGCGCGGACGTTAGTTTTGAGTTACACTTTGGTCGCTCACACAGCCCCTCGTGAATGATTCCGTTTTTATGGAATCGACTCGGGCCGATATACCCATCCCCCAAATCTGAATTCACTGTACGCCGAATGCGGCGGCTGTCTTCCTGTGATTACAAACAGCCCTTGCATTCGAAGACGACTGAAAAATGAATTCTGATAGCGAATCAAAGACTGAAATTCAGAATGCTGACGAGACTCCGGTCCTGCTCCACGAGTTTTTTGAGAGGGCGGCGAGACGTTGGCCTGAGCGGACTGCGGTGGATGTACCGCCAGGAATTGGAAGGCCTCACCGTCACCTGGTCAGTTACCTCGAACTCAAGCGCCAGTCTGACGCCGTCTCGCAATCTCTACGAACTTTTGTGACCGGAGAGTGCGTAGTCGCAATTCTTCTGCCAAGAAGCGGCGCGAATCTGTACTGCAGCCAGTTGGGAATATTGAAAGCAGGCGCCGCCTACACCTGCATCGATCCTGCTTTCCCAGATGATCAGTTGCACGAAATTCTGAAGGATTGTGAACCGATAGCGCTGTTGACCGACGATCACGGAATGGCTCGAGTGCGTCAATCAGAGTTCCCTGAAGAGAAAGTATTCAACATCGCCGATCTTGTCAGCAGGGCCGGCGCGAGTGTCATTGATTACTCTCCTCCGTGGCTAACACCCAGTAGCTTAGCCTACATCATCTATACCTCCGGGACGACCGGCCGGCCCAAAGGAGTGATGATCGAGCACGCCAGCATCTCGAACCTGGTGAGCGCAGACCTCGAGGAATTCAAACTGACTCCCGATGAACGTGTCAGCCAGAATTCATCGCCCGCCTATGACTCATCGGTCGAAGAAATCTGGTTTGCTTTTGCCGCAGGGGCAACGCTGGTGGTTATGGACGAACATACGACGCGACTTGGACCGGACCTTATTCCGTGGTTGCGTCGCGAGAACATTACTCTTTTTTGTCCACCTCCCACGCTGCTTCGAACAACCGGCTGTGAAGATCCGCAGAAGGAACTTCCAGGACTCTCCTTTGTTTACGTTGGCGGCGAGGCGCTCACGGCTGATGTGGTGGAGCGCTGGGCTCCGGGTCGAAGGTTGGAGAACGGATATGGTCCTACCGAGTGCACAGTAACTACGATGCATGGCCGAGTGAAGAAAGGCGAGGTGATTACGATTGGCCGACCCGTGCCTGGTTTTCGCACCTATGTCTTGAGCGAAGCACTCGAAGAAGTCAGGTTGGGTGAACGAGGCGAGCTCTGCATCGGCGGGGTTGGCTTGGCGCGTGGCTATCGCAACCGTCCAGAGTTGACCGCACAAAAGTTTCCGTTTCACCCAAGTCTGGGTCGGATCTATCGTACCGGTGACTTGGTATCCCAGAACGAATCGGGACTTTTCTTCTATCACGGAAGGATAGACGCGCAGGTCAAATTGCGCGGGTACAGAGTCGAGCTTGAGGCGATCGAATCGCGACTCGCAGAGTGTGAGGGCGTGCGCGAAGCAGCCTGTCGAGTCCAGCAAAATGGATCGCAGCAGATGCTGGTGGCATTCATCGTGTCCGAGAACGGCCACGACCCCAGGTTGTTTGAGTATCTTAGAGCCTCGTTGACGAAGTCGTTGCCGGCGTACATGGTTCCAGGTCGGTTTGCTTTTATTCCCAAATTACCAACGACCGTAGGTGGGAAGCTGAACCGTGACCAGCTTCCGCAATTGGATAACCATCATCGTCAAACGCCGAGAGCATTACCCCGAACCTTGATCGAAGAAAAGCTTGAAGCGGCTTTCAGCCAGATCCTTGGGCTGTCAGACGGCGTCGACATTCACGAAGATTTCTTTGAGGACCTTGGTGGCGATTCTCTCAAGGCTGCTGAGTTGATCTCACTGCTGCGTGACGACTCCACCACCCGGACAATTACCGTTCGTGATATTTACGATACGCGAACGGTCGCCGAGCTAGCCAAACGAGTACGTCAACACGGTGCGACCGAGGTCGAGCCGAAGCAAGAAACTGCGCGATCCGCGCGACACCCGCTTTTGGCAACGGCCGCCCAGGTAGTCTGGATTTTTGTTGGACTAGTCACGTTCTCCTGTGGCGCATACCTGACAGCGTTTAAAGCGATCCCGTTCTTGATGCGCGCTCTCGGGCTTATACCGTTTCTAGTCTTAAGCCCTGCTATAGTCTTCGCGGGATTGCTTGCTTACACTCCGCTCGCTGTTTTCCTGACGGTGATTGTCAAAAAAGTATTGATTGGCCGCTATCAAGCCGTGCGTGTGCCGGTGTTGGGAAGCCTATACATTCGCAATTGGATGGTTCAGAAGACGGCGAGACTCATCCCGTGGCGGTTGCTGCTCGGGACTGTATTTCATCAATGGGTGCTGCGAGCCCTTGGAGCGCGTATCGGGCGCGGCGTCCACATTCATCGTGGCGTGGATCTTCTCCAGGGCGGGTGGGACCTGCTCGAGATCGGGGACGATGTGACACTGAGTCAGGATTCGGCGGTTCGTCTTGTGGAGCTCGATGATGGACAAATGATCATCGGACCGGTTTCGCTCGGTTCCGGCAGCACTCTTGATGTACGAGCTGGTGTAAGCGGTAACACTGTCCTTGAGTCTGATGCGTTTCTTACAGCGCTCTCGACACTGCCGGGCGGCTGCACTATTCCGAAGGGCGAAATTTGGGATGGCATACCTGCTATCTCAGTAGGTCCGTCGCCGCCACGAGCAGAGATATCGAACGATGAATCGATTCTCTCCCCTTTGTGGCATGGTGTAACGATGCTCCTGGCGCGACTCGGGCTGATAATGGTTCTTGCCACAGCAATGATGTTCCCGGCCGTTGTGTTAGCACTGTTTCATGGCATCCAGGCCGACGACCTGCTCAGATGGTTATCGAATCCTTCGCAAAGTGTTTCACTGATTCTCTCACTATTCCTAATGGTAACTCTTCCCCTCCCGTTGACTGTGTCGATTCAGGCATTGCTAATCAGGTCCCTGGGAAGGGTAAGAGCTGGTGTAATAAGCCGCTGGGGAATTGCCTACGTACGCATCTGGTTGAAAACTGAATTGGTTCGATCGGTTGGGCAGTTGTTGAGTGGCACCATATTCTGGCCGATGTGGTTACGTCTGGCAGGAATGAAGGTTGGACGCGGATGTGAGATTAGCACAATCATTGACGTTATTCCGGAGCTTATTGAGATTGGCGACGAGAGTTTTTTTGCCGATGGAATTTATCTATGTGGGCCCCGCGTGCACCGTGGCACGGTAACGTTGGCTCCAACGCGCCTTGGAAAGAATACCTTCGTTGGGAATCACGCAGTTGTGCCAGGTGGACAGATTCTTCCGGACGATATATTGATCGGCGTATGTACTGTCGCGAATGATGCTGTTATACGTCCCGGAACCGCATGGTTTGGCACTCCGCCGTTTGAGCTGCCTCGCGTCGATCCTGTAAAACTCGATCGTAGTCTCACACATGATCCTTCGTTGATCCGGTATGTTGACCGGGTGTTTTGGGAGTTGTTGCGAAACGGATTGTTAGTAGTCCCGTTGCTCGCATTCCCAGTCTGGTTCAAGCTGGTAGCTGGCGCCGAAGCCAGCTTCACACGTTCGATTTTCTTGGTGGGTGCTCTGCCCCTGATAACCGCATGCCTCGTGATTTGCTTCTGCGCGCTGGTGCTACTGTTGAAATGGGCTTTGCTCGGGCGGGTGCGACCTGGGATTCATGCGTTCTGGTCCTGCTGGTGCAGCCGATGGGATTTTCTGTACGTTGCGTGGGGGTTCTATGCAAGCCATGCGCTTTCGGTGCTGGAAGGCACTTTGATTCTGCCGTGGTACTTGAGGGCGATGGGCGTAAAGATCGGCCGGCGAGTAGTGCTTGGTGGCGGATTCTCGCATGTTGTGGACCCGGATATGCTGGAGTTCGAGGATGGTGCTACGGTGAGCTGTCAGTTCCAGGCGCATACTTTCGAGGATCGGGTGCTAAAAATCGATAGGGTGAGGATACGGCGCAGAGCGACTGTCGGGAGCGGCGCGGTGCTGCTCTATGGAGCCGATATTGGTGCGGGTGCTCATGTCGCCGCGCACAGTGTGGTGATGAAGCGTGAGAGTCTGTTGGCCGGTCACTCGTATGCGGGCTGTCCAACGCGAACAGTTTCGAGCCCCGTAAGGTCAATTACCGCTAACCAGCCTTTCGAACAACCCGCGCTTTCAGAGTTCGTTTGAGAGGTCTCTTCTTACAAGATTCCAGCTTCCATTCTTTGGTTTTTGCTCCGTCAACCTGAGCGTTCCTCTGCCGTTAAATTCAACGTAGCGAACCGTAGAAGACACACGGGGGCGCTGAAGATGGTTGCCTGCTAACAGATAATCTTCATTTTTCATAAACTTCTCATCTCCCCGTCATACAACTTTGAGCGATCCGGTTATTATTACCGGTGTTGTTGGCACGATCAGTGTCACCGACCTTAACCGAAGCGTTCGATGAGATTTTTTAATTAAGAATTGAAAGGAGTCTAGCTATGCCACTGGTTAATGTAAAAGTTATTGAAGGAGTTTTTACTGATTCTCAGAAACGCAGCATGGTCGAGAAGCTGACCGATGCGATGGTCGCCATCGAAGGCGAAAACATGCGAGGTGTTACGTGGGTCGTAGTAGAAGAGGTCAGGAGCGGCGATTGGGGAATCGGCGGGAAGCCGCTGACAACGGAGGATGTCAAGGCGTTAGCCTCCGGTAAGGGCTAAATCTCATTGATCATTATCATTCTTTACTCTCGGTCGGTTGCTTGGGCGGAAGTACAAATCGCTTTTTTTGTTTAGAACATTTTGTACGCAGCCGACCGCCATTTCAATTTTTCAGTTTCCAGGCAGTCGTCAATATAATATGATGCCAGCTGGTTCTGGCAATCTATGACTGGCCTGATGAAAGATGTCCTGGTTCGACGAGCCGCCGATACGTTTGTCGGTCGTGCGGATGAATTAGAAGCGCTCTGCGCAATCCTGGATGATGGCGCTCCTGTAGCGTTTGTCACCGGGATCGCCGGTATCGGGAAGTCTACGCTTCTTGACGAGTTCGCAACTCAGGCACGAAAGCGTAGCGCCGTCGTGGTCGCGTTGGATTGCCAGGCGGTCGAGCCCACTGAACGCGGATTTATTGATGGGCTCGCCTCGGCCATAGGCGGCAAGGCGGGGATAGTCGCCAAGGTTGCGGAGCGTCTGGGCTCACTGGCTAGCCGGGTAGTCCTTACGCTCGACAATTATGAAGCCTTTCGTCTAATGGATGCCTGGCTTCGACAGGTGTTTATCCCGGCATTGCCGGCGAATGTGCGTGTCGTTTTAGCGGGGCGTGATGCACCTTCGATTTCCTGGCTTATATCACCGGGCTGGCAGGACCTTGTCACTTCGATAGCGCTCGAGCCGCTTAGCGAGAGCGAAGCAATCGAACTCCTGGTTCGGAGCGGAGCGGAACCAGAGACAGCATCTCAGATCAACAGGTTCGCGCATGGTCATCCGTTAGCTCTTCAACTCGCCGCGCGACTAGGAGCCGATCGAAGAAGAGCCGATGACGTTATGAGCGCACCTGGTTTTCAACGTGTAGTTGAGGAACTCACGAGATCTTACCTCGCGGGTGTTGATGATCCGGTCACCAGGCGAGCGCTGGATGCCGCTTCTGTTGTGAGGCGGATTACGCTCTCACTCATTCATGCAATGCTTCCGGATGTGGCTCCTCAGGATGCCTTCGAACGACTGCGTTCCCTTCCCTTTGTGAAAAGCGAGCGCGATGGTCTGCGATTGCACGAGCTGGTGCATCAGGCTGTAGGATCATCGCTTCGAGCGATTGATCCCAACAGGTACCAGGAATACAGGCGATCGGCATGGAGGCAGCTCAGCACCGAGGTGCGCAGAACAGGCTTGCAGGAATTGTGGAGGTACACTGCGGACTTACTCTATCTGATCGAGAATCCGGTGGTGCGCGAAGCCTTCTTCCCAACAAACAGTCCTCAATATGTATTTGAGCCGGCAAGCAGGGATGATGGGACGTCGATTCTGTCTTTGACGAGGCGTCACGAAAACGAGGAGGCCTCCGCACTGATTGAGAACTACTGGAAGCAGGTACCACATTGCTTTCAGGTGGCTCGAGACAATACCAATCAGTTGGCGGCCTTTTACCTTATGTTCGACCCTGCATCGATCGATTCATCCCTTCTTGCAAATGATCCGATCGTGGAGCAGTGGCGCAATCATATTCGCAGTGAGCCGGTGCCGGACAAACAACAGGCTTTGTTCGTGCGGAGGTGGTTGTCTCTAGAGCACGGGGAGAAGCCTTCTGCGGTGCAGGCCTCTTGTTGGCTGGATATCAAACGCGTTTACATGGAAATGCGTCCACGACTTCGGCGCGTCTATATGTGTTTGAAGGATCTTTCTACGTATGCTCCAGTCGCATTGAAGCTGGGCTTTCAGCCTCTTCCCGATCACAGAGTAGAGATTGGTGGATCGCTGTACTCGAGTGCCGTGCTGGATTTCGGTCCGGGATCGGTTGATGGATGGCTCTCAGGACTAGCAGCAGCAGAACTTGGGATTGACGAGCAAGAGCCCTTTGATCGACAAGCTCACGAGTTAGTGTTCGATGACAATCGAATAAAGCTTACCAAGCTCGAGTTTGAGCTCTTCGTTTATCTTTATCAGCGTAAAGGCAAGGCAGTAACCCGGGCAGCGCTGATTGAGGACGTGTGGGGGTGGAAGCAAACCGGCAGCAACGTGATCGAGGCCGTGGTAAGATCGTTGCGAAAGAAGCTCGGTACGAGGGCGACAGCGATAGAGACGATCAGGGGTTCTGGATATCGCTTTAGAGGTTTATAACGATCTTCCAAGAAAATCTTCAAGAACGCGACACAGTTGTGCGCTACTCCCTTCTATACTCGCATATTGAAATTCGGTCGTTTTGAGGTTCTGAATCTCAGAATCTGCTTCCTAACTATCCGTCAATTGGCAACAACGACTGTCATCTGAGCACAATCTGTCGGTCAACGTGACCGAAAAAGCCATCGAAATTAACCAGTTCAGGGGATGCCATCGATCTTCTGTAAGTAAATTTACACATCTGATCGGGTGGCACGTTGCTTGTTACAAGTCTAGTGGTAAATTTGATCGAGCCGGTTTGAGTGGGGGATATGCAGGTTACGAAAAAAGATATGCTGCGCGAGGCCCAGCAGCTCATAGATCAGGGTCGGGTGACTTCCGCGATCGCGATTTATCGAAGGATCGTCGACGAAGATCCCTCCGACCTCAACGCTATCAGCATGCTCGGTGCACTTTATGAGAAGGCGGGCAGGTCTAACGAAGCGGTCGAGCACTTCTTGCGAATCGCCGAGAAGTTCTTGAAGGCCGGGTCCGCAGTCAGTGGCGCCTACATCCTCAAGAAAGTAATCAGAATTGATCCAACGAATGCGATAGCCAACATGAACCTGGGTGAGCTTCAACTTCAGGAAAAGGCTATCGAAGCGGCGCACGACCATTTCATCGAAGCGGCTGCGGCTTTCTGGCACAAAGGCAACATTCCGGCCGCGGTCAAGATGAACAAACGGGCGTTGGAGGTTATGCCCAATAGCCGTCAGGCAAAAGCGGCATTGTCACTCATACAGCGCGAGATGGAGCCCCCGCCCGCGCCCGAGCCAAAGAAAATAGAAATTGCAAACGACCTTCCAGAGATCATCATATCGATAGCCGATGGCTCCGACGAAGTCTGCGCGCCATTAACTTACTTTGAGAATCAGCCGCAAGCTGCTCCCACGTCTGGTCCTCTCAATCCGATTGCTACAGGTGACGCATCGAGAAAGGGAGAAGACAACATCATCCAACAAATCGCGATGGCTGAGTATTTAGTCGGTTGCGGACACCTTGATCAAGCTATAAGAAGCCTCCGGGAGGTGCTGCTCGAGAAACCGGACCACATTCAGATACGCGAGAAGCTAAAAGATATTTACCTGAGATCTGAAATGACGGATCGTGCCAGCGACGAGTGCGTGAACATAGCGGCCGTTTACATTGCGCGTGGTGACCACGCTCGCGCAGCGGACTATATCGCCAGGGCACGGCTCTTCAGTCCGGCAATTGAGGGGCTCCATTCGGCCACAACAGCAAGCGAGGGTCAAGGCACTTCTACCGAAGTGGTACACGAAACCAGCAACGAACGTCACACTGGGGGCTTGGCGTTCACGGTAATGTAACGCGATCAGCTTACATCCAAATCCTAAGACTTGTACGCTCCTTCTACGAGTACTGCGTTTTCCGGCGGCTTTCAGTCCGCTGCATTTAACTTCCAGGTTTGTCTGGCGAATCTAGGAGAATCGCCATGAAGCAGCTACTTATCTTGCCTGCGGTCTGAGATTTGAACCCAACTTGAAGGTTCCAACCAATCAAGGCTGTTTTGAACTTTAGTAGTCCGTTGAGTGCCCGGATCGTACATATACATCCCCCATCGAGACATTGTGAGGATCGGCACGCCCAATCTATCAGCGACGCGCATATCTTCCTTTGATGGTTTCGGATCTATGCTGGTTGGGTGTGTATGAGCTATCGCTATTGCAGCAGGATCCCATTTAAATCTGAACTTGTTTGGTTCATTCGTCTGCCCCAAAGCAGTAGCAAAGTAGGAGCCGTCGACCTTGCAAAAGATCAATACAACGGCTTCAACCTTATCGACGCCGTTGTGAGAGGAATTCCATGCTTTTAGAAATTCACTGGTCACGTGTTCGTTTATCTTCGAAAGATCAATGCTGGAGTGAGGCCTGACAGGCTCATTAATTGCGTTTGCGTGTGGTGTTTGACAGGCTCCGACAGCTACAAACGCCAACAAATTGAAGACAGGAATGATTAAAGACACACTTCCGGTGTTCATAGACAGTCCTCCCCTGGGCGACTTTCGTCACTTGGTCGTCGCAACCTGGTTTTCGGGTTTGAGAGAAGGGCCGTGTTCTTTCTCTCAATTCAATAGGCGGGAACTGTCCAGAGATTCCCTCACCGGTTAAACTTTCTTATTGGTCTCCAGGGGACTGTAAAGGTGTTATAATGCGCCCAGCTTATCAATGACACCGGCCGGTTAGGTTGATATGAACGGATCGCCGCCCAACGAAGTGAGCAAACTGCTCATGCGCTGGAGGAATGGGGATAAAGCAGCTCTGGATAAGCTGACGCCCCTTGTATACGAAGAACTTCGACGGCTTGCCAGGCATTACATGCGCGGCGAGCGCCCGGGCCATACGCTTCAAACGACAGGTTTAGTAAACGAGGCGTATATTCGTCTGGTTGACCTCAGCGAAATGGAGTGGCAGAACAAGGCACACTTTTTCGCGGTGGCCGCAACTCTGATGCGCCGCATACTCGTGGATCACGCGCGTAGTCGTAATTACGCGAAGCGCGGCGGCTCGCGACAACGACTTTCACTCAGTAAGGCTGACCAATTCACCAGAAAGCCAGACGTAGACCTGGTCGCGCTGGATGATGCATTGATGACTCTCGAAGGAATGAATGTACAGCAAAGCCGAATCGTGGAGTTGCGCTTTTTTGGCGGTCTGACGATAGAAGAAACGTCGGAAGTGATGGGAATATCACACGCGACAGTAGAGCGCGATTGGGCTGTGGCCAGAGCCTGGTTGCGACGAGAAGTTCGAAAACAACGATGAGATACCCGGTGACGGAAGATTATGACTCCCGACCGCTGGGAAAAAGTCAACGAGCTATTTCACTCCGCGCTTGCCCGCGCGCCAAATTTGCGCGCTGCCTTCCTCACTCAAGCGTGTGGGAACGATGTACAACTGCTAAAAGAAGTAGAATCGCTCATTCGTTCACACCAGCAATCTGAAACGTTCATCGATTCTCCAGCCTTTGAAGTTGCCCGGGATCCGGCGAAAGAGGATCAGCCCCATTTAATCGCAGGCACAACTATAGGTCACTACAAGATTGCTTCTCTGCTTGGCAGGGGCGGAATGGGAGAAGTTTATCTTGCTCGTGACAGCAGGTTAGGTCGCAACGTAGCTCTCAAGCTTCTACCGCCCAGTCTCACCCAGGATGAGGACAGAGTACGGCGTTTCAAACTGGAGGCTCGCGCTGCCTCTGCGCTGAATCATCCAAACATCCTCACGATTCACAACATCGAAGAAATGAATGGTGTCTCAATCATCGCGACCGAGTACATCGAAGGAACTACACTCCGACAGCGTCTTGCAGGTGGAAAGTTGCAGCTCGGAAAAGCTCTTGATTTGGCGATCCAGGTAGCGAGCGCTCTATCAGCGGCGCATCAGGCTGGAATAGTTCATCGTGACATCAAGCCGGAAAACATCATGGTGCGCCCCGACGGTTATGTAAAAGTGTTGGACTTCGGGCTGGCCAAACTCACTGAGCAGAGGGCGGTGAACAGTGAAACCGAATCGCGAAATGTCACCGCCTTAAGGACCGACACCGGAACGGTGATGGGCACTTCTAGCTACATGTCTCCAGAGCAAGCTAGGGGAATGCCCGTCGACCAACGCTCGGATATCTTTAGTTTCGGGACTGTCTTCTACGAGATGCTCACCGGAGAGCAGGCGTTTCGGCGCGACTCTGATATCGACACGCTGCACGCAGTTATTCACGACCAGCCTGCGGGTCTGTCGGGCTTCAGCGCGAAGCTGCCGTCGGCCGTGCAGCTGGTGGTCCGGCGATGTTTGGAGAAGGAAGCCGAACATCGTTATGAGAATGGTGCGGAGTTGGTCACCTCTCTCAAACGGGCCCACACCGCACTCTCCGGACCTAAATGGTCCACCTGGCCACGATGGCGCGAGCGGTGGCGGTTCGCGCTCATAGGTGTTGTGCTGATCGCGCTAGGGATACTAGCGATTAGTTGGTTGAAGCGGTCGAGCGAACGCACCTCCTTGCCAGTAGCTAAAGGACCGTTGGTCCCGATGAGAACTGTTCGGCTAACTGCGGCACGCGGTCAGGCGTCGGTTCCAAGATTCTCGCCCGATGGCAAACAGGTGACTTTTTCGTCTACTGGTGATGGGGGTGACAATTGGGATGTCTACGTCAAACTCCTCGACGGCGGGGCCGAAAAACGACTCACTACGGACCCAGGAGTAGATGGGAGTCCCGTTTGGTCCTCAGACGGTCAGTACATTGCTTTTTCGCGAATGTCAGGATCACCACCGGGCGAGCGGGCCATCTACTCTGTACCGGTATTGGGCAGCCCCGAGCGCAAGCTTTACACTGCCCGCAGCGCTTGGAGCGGATGGGCCGGGGTCATAGACTGGTCTCCAAAAGGCGACTTCATCGCGTTTTCGGATACAGACGTGAACGACGGTCCGTTTCGCATCTATCTGTTGACGGTCGCAACGCGCGAAAGGCAACCACTGACATCCACGCCCGAGAAAGGGGCGAATGACTGGCAACCGGCTTTCTCTCCTGATGGTCAGAAGCTCGCGTTCGTCCGTTCGCTCTTCGACGGCGTCAGCGATCTGTACGTGATGCCAACGGATGGCGGCGAACCGCACCGTCTGACTTTCGACAATCAAGACATCTGGGGCGTGACCTGGTCGCCCGACGGCCAAAGCATTGTGTTCGGCTCGACCCGTGCAGGCATTATGAACCTATGGCGGATCGCGCCCGGGGGCGGCGAACCTGAACTCCTGCTCGGAGGCACTCAAAGCGCATCGTATCCAGCATTTTCCCGTCAGGGGCAGCGCCTGGCGTATGTAGCGGCTTCGGTAGCCACAACTATGTGGCGCGTCGACCTGCCGGTCTCGCTCGGAAAGTCCTCTCGATCCTCCCCGCTGTTAACCTCGACGGCCTGGGAAGGCGTGATGCAAATCTCCCCCGACGGAAAGCGAATTGCGTTTAGTTCCGACCGCTCGGGAGCGCAGGAAGTCTGGGTCTGCGACAGCGACGGCTCGAATCCACTGGCCTTAACTGCATTCGGCCATCGGAAGATGGGCTCGCCGGCCTGGTCTCCTGACGGTCGATTCATCGCCTTTGACGCTCGTGTCGAAGCAAAAGCCGACATCTATGTAATCGGCGCCGACGGCGGGCAGCCTCGTCGCCTAACCAATGATCCCGGCGTCGATGAAATGCCAATCTGGTCACACGATGGGCGCTGGGTCTACTTCGCATCGGATCGCAGTGGTGACTTGGAGCTATGGAAGATGCACCCCGAAGGCGGCGAAGCGGTTAGAGTGACTACGAATGGCGGTTCGCCTGCCCTTGAATCCCGCGACGGCAGGTACGTTTACTATCAGAAAGGCATTGCTACTCCCGGATTATGGCGCATGCCGGTCGAAGGTGGGATAGAAGAATTGGTGTTCGATAGGCTCCGAAGAGACGCTGCCGGTGTGTGGGCCCTGGCGGATGACGGGATCTACTTCGACGAAATCGTCAAAGGTGTTGAGATGATTGAGTTTTACAGTTTCGCGACGCGGCGAGTTACGCCGATTACAAAGCTTAGATCGCTTAACGGACTGGCGATCTCACCGGATGGACGGTGGCTAGTCTATGCGAACCTGGAGGGAGAGTTCTCGAACATAATGATTGTTGAGGACTTCCGTTAGTTATGACGCCGGAACGCTGGCAACAAGTAAATGAGGTGTTTCATTCGGCGCTCAAGCATAACTCTGCTCAGCGAGGAGCCTTCCTCGATCAAGTGTGTGGCGGCGACCAGGAATTGCGAAAAGAGGTTGAGTCACTGATTGCGTCGCATCAAAGCGACAGCGATGGCCTTATTGAACCGTATCCCTTTGAAGCCGCCGTACATTTACTCGCAGAAGATAAAGCCGATTTGAGTGCTGGTCAACGCATCGGCCAGTACAAGATTCTCTCGCTGCTTGGCAGAGGCGGGATGGGAGAGGTTTATCTGGCCAACGATAGCAAGCTTGGGCGTAGGGTTGCGCTCAAGCTTCTTCCCTCCCGTTTCACCCAAGATCAGGACAGAGTACGGCGCTTCGAGCAGGAAGCGAGAGCTGCGTCGGCGCTCAACCATCCGAACATCCTGACTATTTTCGATATTGAGGAGATAGAAGGCACGCACTTCATCGCGACTGAGTACATCGAAGGCCGGACACTGCGACAGCGAATGGCAGACGGAAGGATGGAACTCAGAGAGGCTCTCGATGTAGCCACACAGGTAGCGAGCGCATTATCAGCAGCGCACCAGGCAGGAATCGCGCACCGCGACATAAAGCCAGAGAACATCATGCTGCGCCCCGATGGATATGCAAAGGTCCTCGATTTTGGATTGGCAAAACTAGCCGAGAGAAGCGTGGCTGGCGATACAGGATCGCACGTCGTCACGGCATTGAAGACAGATACAGGAGTAGTGATTGGGACAACGAATTATATGTCACCGGAACAGGCCAAGGGACAGAATGTCGATCAGCGGTCCGATGTCTTCAGTTTCGGGACAGTCTTCTACGAAATGGTCAGCGGAGAGCAGGCGTTTCGGTACGACTCGGATGTCGACACAATGCACGCAATCATTCACGACGAACCGCCCGGGCTGTCCAGCTTGAGAACGAAGGTACCGTTGGCGGTGGAGCGGGTGCTGCGACGGTGTTTGGAGAAGGAGCCCGAGCGGCGCTATGCCAATGGAACGGAGTTGCTAGCGGCGCTCAAGCAGGCTTCGAGTACCGCAGACTCCGGGTCGACGTCGGCCGTCTGGCAACGATGGCGCGAGCGATGGTGGATCGCGCTCATAGTTGTTGCGCTGGTCGTGGTAGGAACACTGGCGGTGAGTCGATTGAAGCGGGCTGGCGAGGCCACCTCCCTGCCACCCTCGGGAGGACCGGTGCCGCCGATGAGCACACTTCCATTCACGAATCTACCGGGCCAGGCGTGGGATCCTTCTTTCTCGCCCGACGGCAGCTACCTGGCCTTCGTATCGAGCGGTGAAGAGGACAACCCAGACATCTACGTCAAGCTCGTTGACGGCGGAACGCCAGTGCGGCTCACCAGAAATCCGGCTCTGGACATCTCTCCAGTTTGGTCACCGGACGGACGTTATATTGCTTTTGCGCGGTTCTCAGGAACCGAACGAACGATCCTTGTGATTCCGTCTATCGGTGGCTCTGAACGCAGGCTCTTCTCAACTAATTCGGCGCAATGGTTTGGCTGGGGAGGTCGCATAGATTGGTCTGCGGACGGAAAGTACATTGCATACTCGGACAGAGACGCGCCCGGGGAACCGATGGGCATCTTTCTGTGCACGGTTGAGACGCAGGAATCGAGGCGACTCACCGTTGCGCCCGAACATTGGGGTGGCGATACACAGCCGGTCTTTTCGCCGGACAGCCAGAGAGTAGCCTTTGCCCGAATGTCCTCTGCTGATGTCGGCGATATCTACGTGGTAACAACCACCGGCGGTGAGCCGGTGCGACTTACCACAGACAACCAGACCATTTCGGGCATGTCATGGACGCCGGAAGGCCGTGAGATCGTGTTCGCGTCCAACCGCGGAGACACTAGCAAGCTCTGGCGCATCCTAGCCACCGGCGCTGAGCCTCAACCAGTCGGAGTTGGCAGTGAAGGCGCGGTAACTCCAGCACTCTCACGCCAGGGAAACCGCCTGGCGTATTCAAGGGGCTTCGAATCGATGAGCACGTGGCGCGTCAACCTGAGTGACTCGCCCCCTAAGGCGATCTCGAAAATTAAAGTGTTAGCTACCACAACCCGAGACGAATTCCCGCAAATCTCTCCCAACGGAATGCAGGTCGTTTTCGGATCATTGCACTCTGGGCCGCGCGAAGTCTGGTTATGCGACAGCGACGGTTCGAACCTGGTCAAGTTGACAAACCTTGGCAGCGTGGCGGCCGGGGCCCCGCGATGGTCTCCCGACGGACGCTGGATCGCTTTCGACGCACGGAAGGGCCAACAGAGTGCGATTTTCGTGATCGGCGCGAACGGCGGACAGCCACGGCGGCTGACCGAGGGGCTTGAGGATGATTCAATTCCGAGCTGGTCGGTGGACGGTCATTGGATCTACTTCATTTCGAACCGGAGCGGAGATTCACAGCTCTGGAAGATGTCCTCGGATGGTGGTGATGCGATTCAAGTGACGCGCCACGGCGGACCTGTAGTCTTCGAATCCACTCACAGTGGCTACCTCTACTACCAAAAAGACGGTCCAGGCCTCGTGTGGAGGGTGCCGGTTGCCGGCGGCGAAGACGAGTTAGTACTCGACCGAGATATAGGGTCGGGGTTGTTTGCAGTGACCGACAGGGGGATCTATTTTGCCGAGCCCGAAGGGAAATCGGGTGTGATTGAGTTTTACGACTTAAGAACGCGGCGGTTAGCGCGTGTCGCGGCGATGGAGAAACCACCGAGCTGGGGTTTTGACGTCTCACCCGAGGGTCGTTGGTTGCTCTATTCGCAAATTGATTTTTCGAGCAGCGATATCAAGCTCGTTGAGAACTTCCGCTGAACGATCGTAAATAGCTTCTCCAAACGACCACAGGCGATTCTTGGGATCATACATCTGACTCAGAAGAGGTTTGATCTTCGATGCTGTGGTGGAGGCTTGTGGCCACCGAGGAAGGAGGAGTTCGAAAGGAGAGCAATCATGACAAGATAGCGCAGCTGGCTCGCTTTGATGAGAGCCTTCTTCTCGGTGATGTTTTCCTTGATGGCTGTTTGTTCGATCGTTGTAGCGAAAGCTCAAACGAGCACTGTCGGTAGCATCAGCGGCACTGTGCGAGATTTACAGGGCGCCGTCATCCCTAAAGCCCAGGTATTGATCCAGGAAGAGAGGACGGGGCTATCACGCACGGTCCTGACCAACGATGATGGGTTTTACTCGGCTCCGAGTCTGCCTTTTGGCCGCTACTCTGTCAGCACCGCACCATCAGGATTCAAGAGGATGATCATTAGCGCCGTTGAGCTTCACGTCAGTCGAAAATATTGTTGTGAACCTGACACTTGAGATTGGATTAGTGAATGAAACCGTCAATGTGAACAACGAGGCACTAGTGGCAGCGCGCAACTCGAGTGTCAGTAGTCTTATTTCAGAGAAGCAAGTGGCGGAGCTGCCGCTCATCGCGCGCAATTATTCGCAGTTCGCCTTGATGGTGCCCGGTGTTTCGCCTGGCGAAGGTTTTAACGCTCGAGGAACTGGAATCGACACCCTGGTAGATATGTCGGTGAACGGCAATGCTTCGAACCAGAATCTTTGGACCATCGACGGCGTCAACAATGTTGACGTCGGCTCAAACCGAACTCTGTTGGTATATCCATCAATCGATTCGATCCAGGAGTTTCGTGTCGAACGCGCTTCAGCGCCGAGTTTGGCCAGGCCCAGGGAGCGGTCATCAATCTCATCACCAAAGGTGGCAGCAATCAGTTTCAC
>Ga0126382_10000134_pt1 | contig 26209 bp, 22 predicted proteins | sample PanSoiMetPlot_30_FD_92548 | JGI IMG/M metagenome (GOLD analysis project Ga0126382, IMG submission 92548) | Tropical forest soil microbial communities from Panama - MetaG Plot_30 | ecosystem: Environmental > Terrestrial > Soil > Tropical forest > Bulk soil | place: Panama | collected 2016-02-17
CCTCCTGCTGCTAAGATCTCATCAGACATCAATCAGTACCATAACTCCGAGACCCATTTAAATAAAGTTGTGAGCCTGCAAATGAGATCTAATTGGAATTGAAGTCTTTCACAGGGACGTTGCCCAAAATGCGCCTGAAAGTAATCAGATTTGCCCTTTAATTGACGGAATACTCGTGGCGGTTCGCCAGGAACCACCAGGTGAACTGCAGCGTATTCAGTGTGAATGGCATAATTACAGGAGTAACATTGAGCAGGGAGTAAGAATGATGCCCAGCAAACTTGATGAACTGAGACGCCGAGCCGAGGAGGCCGCGCGACAGATTGACGAAAGGTTCGAGATTAAATCGAAACTTGATAAGGGAGCGCGTGCAACTAGTGATGCTCTTCGAAAGGGAGCAGAAGTGGCCTCGTCGACAATCGACGCCGCGCGTGAAGAAGTCTCCCGCCTTGATCGCGAGCATAAGGTCAGTGAGCGCGTCAGCGAAAACGCACGAAAGGCTGCAAATGCCGCCGAGGAAGCTATTCGACGGTCCGGAGTAAAAGAAAAGGCAAGCGAAGCAGCCAACGAAGCTTCTCAAAAGGCAAATGAGGTCTTCGACGACGCAAAAGAAAAGGCGTCGGATTTTTTCGGCGACGCCCGACGGTACTATGAACAAGCTACCGATGCCGCGCGGGCTAGCGCCTCTGCTGCCAGATTGGCATCTTCGCTTCTGAGCACCCTCGCGAGCGCCCGTCGCTGGGCGAAGAAGAATCCCGGAAAAGCGGCCGTAGTCTCGCTCGCCTTCATCGCAGGCACTCGCGCAGGAAGCGCTTTTTCGTCTCTCGATGTTGTGCTTCTCGGCGCAGGAGGTAGCGGCAACTGGTTCTTTCACTCTGCGATCGCGCCCTATGCTTTACGAAAGCTGTCCGAAAAGTATGAAACATACTTGAAGCGACAAGAAGAACTGTTGCGCGATGGAAAGCTTCCCGAAGCCGAGCAGGCACGAATCAAGTTTCAACGTGATGCGGCAAAGTATGTCGGAGCGCCTTTGCTTGGCGCGTTCAGCGTTGCCGCCGGAGCCGGTTTGGTAGCCGAGGCGGTCACTGGTGGCGCAGTCACCGGTTTTCCGATCAACATTATCCTGGGCGGAAACCCGATGCTGTCGAGCATATGGATGTTCGGTAACGGATTGATCTGTTTTTACAATGGCTACAAATTCTTTATGATGGCGATTGGAGATCAGGAGGATGTTGCTCGCGTAGTCCGTGACATAAAGGGCCTGCTTCCAGCAGAAGTAGCATAGGCTATACGGTCGGTCTCGCTTCGATTGCAAGGGTTAGTCAGTCCACAGTTGTTCCGTAGACTGTCCAGTCTGCGGCGATTTGCAATTCGGTCGGCTATGATTTTTCGCAGACCAGACCGTCTACGGTACGTTATTGGTGGATTCCGTATCTTGACTCCTTGAAAACCTCAAACAATTTTTATGGCAAGTACACAAGTTACCGTAGCCCTCCTGGGACTCGGAAATGTGGGACGCGCATTCCTGCGTTATGTCAATTCCGTAGAATCCCCGATCGGAGCTGTGGTCAAAGCAGTTGCGGATCGCAGCGGCGGTCTGTTTATTGATAACCAATCCGATGTAGAGCGATTGATAGCCGCAAAACAAATCGGCCGTACCCTGCGCGAGATCGCGGGCGCCGATTTGATCCCCAACGTTGCCGACTTTATTAAGGTATTGCCCGATAGAGGCATTTCCTTTTTGGTTGAATCACTTCCGACAAACATTGAGAATGGCGAACCGGCACTAAGTTTCATCCTAGAAGCGCTAAACCAGGGCACCCACGTAGTCACAGTTGATAAGGGTCCTCTTGCACACGGTTTCGAGGAGCTTGTGGAAGCACAGAAGATGGGCAATACACTTCTCGGCTATAGTGGAACGACTGGCGTGAGCATACCGGATGAGTTGGCAAACGACCGTGTGCTTGAGATTCGCGGAGTACTGAACGGCACTACAAACTTTATCCTGAGCGAGATGCAGCAAAATCAAACAACGTTTGATGAGGCACTTGCCCGAGCGCAGGCTGAGGGAATCGCCGAACCGGATCCCGCCCTCGATATTCAAGGATGGGATACGGTAATAAAGACGCTGATACTCGCGAAGACGTTGATGGGGGCCGAGACCCGGCTGGCAGATGTTTCCAGGATCGGTATCGGGCCGGAAACAGAATCGCTTATCGCGATTGCGCGGGACTGCGGCCGTATGGTGAGGTTGGTTGGGCGCGCCCGAATCTGGCAGGGACGCGTTCGCGTAAGTGTCGCGCCAAAGATAGTTGAGGGCGGTACGCCGTTTTATGAGGTATCGGGGACCTCAAAAGCTGCGATCTTCCGCACCGAGAGACAAGAAGTAGTTTTGGCGACGGGACGGTCAGGAAGGGATGCGATCTCTCAAACTATTCTTGATGACATTGCGAGGATCGGGTCCTTAGTTGATCATCGAACCCCCGGATGAGATTCCAAAGCAACCGCAGAGGAGTGGGGTCGCAACCGCTCCGCTATGACTTAAGGTCTTAGAATCTCTCGGAATCGCCCTCAGCGGAGAGAAGATCATTAAAAGACATCTGTGGGCTTGGTTCGTGCTCTGCTACACTCTCGTGGTCAGATGATTGAGTTGTCGACTGAGGCTTGAGCGCTTTCTGCACATCTCGGAGATTAAACCGGATCAATCGGTCAGTAAGCCGTACCGCAGGTATTCGTCCCGTCCGGCGCAATCGGTGTACGGACGCCTCGCTGATCTGAAGCACTTCAGAAAGTTGCCGCGCTGTCAGGTATTCCGCACGCCTGTCCTTCGGGGATGGGGTTGTACCAGATTCCCCCGCCTCGGCGTGTGTTTTTTGTCGCTCTGCAGCCACCTATTTCTTTACCGGCTCAAGTGAAAATGACAATGGCACTGACTCATTCTCATTAACCACAACGAATTTGGTGTCGAGCTTGTAGCCGTTGAGTGTCGCGGTAACCTTGTACCGGGCACGCACCGAAGGTACTCGAAACGCGAATTCACCGTGGCTGTTGGAAGTGTAACTCATTGATAGAGAATCGACCTTTTTGTGGTCCTTTTCTTCGTCCGCTGTCGGCACTCGGACAAGTTTCAAACTCACTCCAGGAAGCGATGCACCAATCGAATCAAAGACTGCCCCGCGAATCAACGAAGTGCGATGGCTTGCCTTGGAAAGCCGGATGGTTTTTACAACGGTCTCTTTGCCTTCCTCGACCTGCTGCATTTGCACCAGTGTCCCTCCCTGGAAGCCTTCCGCGTCGAAACTCACCGTGTAGTCATCAGGAACGAGCTCGAAGGAGAAGGCGCCATTCGAGTCAGTCTTTGCTTCTTTTACTGATCGATCGCGGCTGCGAAGAACCCGGACCTCTGCGCCCTCTATCGGCTTTCCTTTCTCGGTTTCGATCTTCCCTTTTAATGTGCCAGAGCCTTGTGGTCCTCCGGAAGCAGGGACAACCAGTGCGAAAAGCAGAATGAGTATGCTCATAAAAAGTTTTTTCATACAGCTAACGATCTACATACTATTGAGGTCTGCTGGATGTAGCTTCGACTGTCTCGTCTGCGCAACTATTTACAGTCTACGCTGCATCCGAAAAATGAAGTGCTTCTGATTTTGCGGTTCGGATCTGAGAAAAGTCAACCAAAGGCATCGCAAACAACTAGCGATCTTCCATGACAATTCACTATCATCCGGGCGATGAGAGTTATCGGCGGAGTTCACCGCGGAAGGAGACTGCGAACGGTTGCGGGACTCCAGGTTCGCCCAACATCGGACCGGCTGCGAGAAACTTTATTCAACATCATTGCGCCAAAAATTACAGGATGCAGGTTTCTTGATGTTTGCGCAGGCTCAGGTGCGGTTGGGATCGAGGCCCACAGTCGCGGCGCAGACGAAGTGACTTTCATAGAACGCAACCGCCAGGCCTGCATTGCGATCAATACAAACCTGGAGATGTTAGGCATCACTCAGGGTGCCACGGTCATCAATCGAGACGCTTCAGTCGCGCTGAAGCGACTTGAACAGGACGCAAGGCATTTCGACTTTGTGTTCTTCGATCCTCCTTATGCATCGGAAATCTATGATTCGGTGATGAGACAACTCGGCTTCGGGAAGTTGCTGACCAGAACTTCTGTAGTCATCGTTGAACATCGCATAAAAATGCCCCCCAACACCCGCTACGGAAGGCTTAAGCTATTTCGGGAGGTGAAGCAGGGTGAATCAGAGTTAGCGTTCTTTGCTACGGTGCCAGCCGGCACCTGAGCCTCAACTGGATAGCAAGAAGTTTCCATGCTAGTATCGCTCGCTTTGACAAGCCACCGGCTCGATCCAATTCGAGGAGAAGAACGCTGATGAGGCGAGCAATCTACCCGGGGTCATTCGATCCCATAACCATGGGTCACCTCGACATAATCGAGCGTTCAGCCAAACTCTTCGATGAAGTCGTAGTCGCTCTTCTCTTGAACATGGAGAAACAGCCGATGTTCACAACTGAAGAAAGAGTGGAGATGATTCGTGAGGTTCTGCCGAGTGGAAATGTGAGAGTCGATACTTTCGAGGGACTGCTGGTGCATTATGCCGTCGCACAGCAGGCTCAATTTGTAGTTCGAGGAATTCGCGCCATTTCAGACTATGAATACGAGCTTCAAATGGCGCTTATGAATCGCAGGCTGGAGCCCAGCGTTGAGACCGTCTTCCTAATGGCTGGCGAAGCGTATTCTTATGTCAGCTCAAGGCTCATAAAGGAAGTGTTCAAGCTGGGAGGCTCTATCAAGGGCCTCGTGCCGCGTGCAGTCGAGAAACGAATGCGCGACAAACTCCCAAGCATCTGAGGCGCGGTTTCGGGAGGTTGCTGCGCATAATTTTTTGGGATCGCCAACAGGGAATCCGGAGGGTTCGGTTGAGCATAAGCAAAAACACATTCAAAGAATCCATCAATGTGGAGGGCATGGAGGTTTCATCTACGCTTGCCGTGTTGATGGAAGCTGAGCGTTTGCGAGCCGAAGGCGTCAATCTGATTGACCTCGGTGCTGGGGAGCCCGACTTTCCAACACCACGCAACGTCAAAGACGCTGCAGAGCACGCTATTGAAGAGAACTTTACGCGCTACACTGCAACCAGCGGCATTGCTCCGCTACGCAAGGCCATCACGGAAATGATGCGGCGCGATTTTGGAGCAAACTATGACCCTTCTGAAGTGCTGGTAACCATCGGCGGTAAGCAGGCGATCTTCAACGCGATGGCCACGCTTCTGAATCCGGGTGACGAAGTTTTGATCCCCTCTCCGTACTGGGTAACCTTTCCCGAAATCGCGAAGTTCCTTGGAGCGCGACCGGTAATGATTGATACCGAACCTGAGGGATTTCTGCTGACTGCTCGTGCGGTAAGCGATTCAATTGGACCGCACACCCGCCTGCTGATCATCAACTCCCCGAACAATCCTACCGGACGAATTATTCCGGCGAATGATTTTAAGGAAATCGTCGAAGTAGCAGCCGAGCGGGACGTCTGGGTTATCAGCGACGAATGTTATTTGTACTTCGCGTACCCGCCAGCCGAGCCGTTCACCGCTGGTCAGTTGCCTGAACCGTTGCGCTCGCGAGTGATGATATGCGGTTCATTCTCAAAGACCCACGCGATGACCGGTTGGCGGCTGGGATTTGGACTCGGTCCAAAAGCGTGGATCCAGTCGATGTTGAAAGTGCAAAGCCATTCAACATCAAATGCGAATTCTATGACACAGAAGGCTGCGGTCGAAGCTGCGATTGGGCCCCAGGATTCCGTTCGTTCGATGATTGACGAATACCTGCGACGGCGTAACTGGATCGTTCCGGCGCTTAATGAAATCGAAGGCATTGAATGCGCAATGCCTGAGGGCGCCTTTTACGTGATGCCGAATGTAAAGAAATTGTTCGGCGGCCGAGTAAAAGATTCGATTGACCTTTCGAAGGTGCTGCTGGATGAGGCACAGGTAGTGGTCACCGCGGGTTCTGCTTTCGGAATGGAAGGCTATCTGAGGATTTCTTATGCCAACTCTCTCGAAGCGATTCAGGAAGGCGTGAGGAGAATTGGTGTTATTGCCAGGGGTCTGCTTGGAAGCTAGGCAGAGAAGTATTGCGCCGGTTGACACACGTCACTCAAAACCCGGCAAGATGATCGATCGTGTTGGGAACAGGCTGGCCCTTGGCGGCCGACGAAGGGAGAAAGCCGGTCGGGACTCGCGTGAAACAGAGCGTCGGCCACCACCCGCGGTCTAACTGCGTTTTGGGCCCTGTCGGATCAGAACTTCGTGATGCTTATGTCCTGGTCTCCTTCTTCTCTAAACTTCATGAAGAAGAAGAACGCGAAGCAGACAAGCGCGGCAAACAGGAAAACACCACCGAGAATAAGATCCGTTCGGTCGGTGCCGCCCACCGGTAGCGGCTTGTACATATACTGATATATGAACCAAGCCCCCGCCCCAAGGCCGATCACTCCTACAAGCAAAAGCGCATTCTTCATGGCCCCTCCGTCAGAGATAAAGCCTCAGATATTGCTCAACTGCGGTGCGTGTGGATTATCTGTAACTCTTCGTTAGCAATTATACACCAAATCCAATTCTTTCAAGAGCCCCGAAATGTACCGTAGACTGCACAGTCTACGGTACATCAGCTGCGCTGGAAGAGGGACCGGCTCCGGTTCTCTTGAATCATTTCACACGCGACGTCGAATACCTCTTGTACTGAAACCCTTCCTCTTGATGAACCGGTCACGATTCTGTGGGAGGGTGACGACCTCATAGTCGTCAGGGAATCCCTGATCTCAATCGCCGGTGTGCTGAGCTCGGAAGCGATTTGCGCGATAACAGCTTCGTCGGTGATCACGACAGTTGCCCGGGCGATAGCCGCAAAGACTTCTGACGCTCGCGGCTGCACAAGCTTTATTGCACCCGATGGCAGCCATCCGCCCAGGCTTCGCGTCAGCGCATTATCGTAAGGCTCGTCAGCAATTACGATTCGTGCGCTGAAGTTATTAGCCAGGCGCGTAGCGATCTCTCCAAACGCCGCAACCGGCCATCCACGCGAACTCTCGGGATTCGCCGCGTAAAGTAAAACGACCATTTCGCCCCCGCGAGATCCGCTCGAGTACAGGCGTTTCTCGAACATCTCGTCTTCTTCGGACGGCGTTAGGACCTCGATCCGCTCATCCTGTATCTCGACATTAAGCTGCCGCAATACGCTTGAGTAGTCAGTAAGTGCCGAGGAGCCGCCAGGGCGCACACCACCAAATTCGAAAAGCCGTCCAATGGCTCCCGGCAGCCTTCCTGGCGACAAGACTGGCACTCCCAAAACAATACGGGAAATCAGCTGGGTTTCGAGACGCGGTGAAAAATCAAGGATAAGCTCAAAACTGTAGCCACGAGCCTGCCTCATTATGGTCCATCCACGTTTGATCGCATCGGGTCCGGTCGCCGGCAATTTGACGACGCCAAGTGGAATCGCCATGTCGACCAGACGCTGAGCCTGGAGTACTTCACAAGTACCAATGTGTGCCGCCACTCCAAGGTATGCCTGCGGAAAAGATGCACGAAGCGCCCTCGTTGCCGGAATTAAACTAAGAGAACGACCAAATGGTGAGACGTCCAAAGCGAGTATTGATCGTGCGGAATAACGCATAACAATGATTTACGAGTCGATTTTGCCGCACGGCTTGCGGCTCTTCAGATATTATAAGGTCACTTCAATTGATTGCGCGACGCACAATACAATTCCTGGTTGAGATCAATCGTAATCTTGTTCGCTCGTTGGTGTTTCGTCGGCACGTGTGAGCCATGCGACCTTTGTAGCGATCCTCTTGCGTCACCAAACGCTTCTGTAACACGATGGGTTAAACAGGAGAGAAACTTGACTGCAGGCCTTACTGGCATATTGGTTGGATCCGCGGACCACGGACATATCCTCCTGGCGCTATTCATAGCTCTTTTGGCAGCGAAGCTCGCGGCAGAATTATTCGAGCGCATTCGCCAACCGGCGGTGGTCGGAGAGATCCTCGCGGGGATATTAATCGGCCCCGCGGTGCTGAAACTTATTCAGCCAACCGATGTGATGGATGCACTCGCGGAAATTGGGGTCATCTTCCTTCTTTTCACCGTCGGGCTGGAGACTCGCCCAAGTGACATTTTCAGAGTTGGACGCCGGGCAACAGTTGTCGCGATTCTGGGAGTGATTGTGCCGTTCGTCGTAGGTTGGGGGCTTCTGGTCCTTTGGCCCGGACACTCTCGAATTGAGGCAATCTTTCTCGGCGCGGCGATGGTCGCGACCTCGGTTGGAATCACTGCTCGTGTCCTATCCGCACGTGGGTTGCTCAGCACTGAAGCCAGCCGCGTGATCATGGCTGCCGCAGTCATCGACGATATCATCGGTCTGTTAGTTCTTGCGGTCGTCAGCAGCCTTGCAAGCGGTAAGGTTAATTACGTCAGCATCCTGTTGGTCGGCGGTCTGGCAATAGCATTCACCACACTGGTCATCAAATTCGGGGCTCGCGTGATAAATCGTGTCGAGGAGCCCGTGAGAAATCTCAAGATCGACCATTCTCTGCTTATCTTTGCGCTGGTGCTGTGTTTCGGGCTGGCGGCAGTTTCAAGTTTGATCGGTATTGCGGGGATAATTGGGGCATTTCTTGCGGGCGTTGCGCTTTCCGAGTTGACCGACGGGACGAGGCTGCATCAGCAGTCACAGGCATTGACCGAGTTCACGACGCCTTTTTTTCTCATTTCAATAGGAATGAAACTAAATTTAGCGATCTTCGTCTCGTGGGACGTCGTGTTGCTATCGCTGGTGGTCATCGCGTTGGCGATACTGACGAAATTTGTGGGATGCGGCCTCGGAGCTCTGGGAATGGGACGCCGGCGAGCGATACAGATTGGTGTTGGCATGATACCTCGAGGCGAGGTTGGAATCGTGGTCGCACAAATTGGACTGGCGCTAGCAGCAGTTAGCGACGCCGTTTACGGCGTGGTTCTCGCCATGTCGGTGGTCACTACCATTGCAGCGCCGCCCCTGATCAAAGCAGCGTTCTCGCACGAGCAGGTCAGTGCCCAGGACAAGCAGTATGACATGGAGCTTCAGGAGGAGATAGGCTAAGAATTAGACTGACCTGATTCGTTCTCTGCGCCCAACGAACAAACTCGTTACTACGTGGAGGGGTTGTCCGATAACCATTTCCCCCTATTTTACCCTACCGTCACTTCACTATTTCGAAGTCCATCCATTGGGTAGCCCAGCGAAATTTATCCTTAGCCAGCTTATCAGTGACTATGACCTGTATCATATATTCACCCGTCGACAGGTCGTCTCCCAGTCGCAATCTGCCGGACGCAGGAATGTGTTTCCAATCAGGTTCGTCGCCAACAACAAGCGGACTCACCTTAGTTGCAAAAACCTGCTTGCCGTCTTTGAGCAATAACACCTGAGTCTCGAGCTGAGGCTTCCTGGTCTTAGGATCTAGCTCGGCGTTGTAGATCAAGAATCCGTAATCAAGAAAGATTCCGCGCGTCAGCATTCGAACTGCAGGCGTTGTTGAAGGATCAATCGATTCGATGGCGCCTTCGCTGTTGTTCGGGTCTCCGGAAGACGAACGTTTTGCAGTTGCCGGATCGAAGCCCGAAACCACCAGCCCCGACAATGTAAGCCGATTCTTATCTATATCGGGAACGTCAATAAACTGGCTCGCTGAACCTACCTTCTCGGTGCGAGGGTCACGGACCGCTACCCGCAACTGATATCCCCCGGGTTTCTTAATGGGCACGTCGATCGCATAAACAAAACCCTGCTCCAGGAGGTTTTGAAAACCGTCGCTGCGGACGCTCAGACTGTAACTTCGGGCTTCGCGGCCGACGATCTCGCCATTATCCCCAAAGGTAAATGCCACTATCTCAACCATACCTTTGCGCGCACCGTCCTGCTCCTCGCTGAATGAGATGTCGCGGGCGTCGATGTGCATTATGGATCGCATGAATGCGCCTTCTTTCGCTTCGTGCCCAAACAGGGAGGTCAGTTTCAGATGGATGTCCCCCGAGGCGAAAGGTGAAGTAAGCGCTGACACTATTTGCTGGGCCGCGGTAGTGTTTGTAGCGCCTGACTCTTCATCTGAGATGCCGTAAAAGCCGGTCCGCGAGCGAACAACGAGCCCCGCGCGTTTAACCTTGAGCCCGATATTGTGAAAAGGTCTTTTGCCTTGTATCGCTTTGAAGGTGGCTTCCTCCGGAATGTATCCGATGAGATAGTAACCCCTCTGATCATCGAGGACGCGATTAAATCCCTCTGAGAGGTTGTTGACGTTCTTGATGAAGAATCCGCCAGTTTGATCAGCCAGATAATTCAAACCTCCCTGCGTTTCAAACAAATGACCAGGTCGCGTCCCAACCGCCCGACCAACTTCTGCAGTCGTCTGAAAAGCGGTGTTATCGGCCGGAGTTAAACCTGTATACTGCATACCACGAGGATCGAGCGTATAAACGATTACAGAAGCACGGTTAGCGAGATCAACGATTCGGCGAACCGCTTCCAGGACTCTAAAGTTCGCCTGCGAATTGGCGGATCTAAAAAGCGAAAAGCCATCCGAAAGCAAAACAACCGATTTCCGGCCAGGTAAGTCTTTCAGTCCGCGTACGATCAAATTGAGCGCACCCAGCGTTCCGGTCGAAAAAATCTCCGCACGAGTCACGTCTGTACTCGCTATTGCTTGTTTCATTTCCTCCGCACCCAACCCGCCGGCTCCGGCAAATGGGGCGCGCTGAACAGGCTTAAATGCACCGAGGCCTCCTCCTCCCATCAAATTGAAGCGTACGCGCTGAATAGCCGCATAAAGCAGACGTTTGTCCGACGTGAACTGCTGTAACGCACCGATTCCCGCACCTGTTCGAAGAATCGCGACCAGATCGCCAGGTTGCATCTGTTCATCAACAAACTTCTTTAGTGAGTCACGAACGGAGGCTATGCTCTCAAACGACATCCCAAGATCATCAACCACTAGCGCAATCGTGCGTCGAACCTGATCCGGCCGAAGGCGAGCCGTGGTTGATGGCGGAAGACCGGGCGCATTCGGGCTGGGACGCGCAGGAGCAGCCGATTCGCTCTTAGCCGGCTGAGCGTTGACGTAGGAGAAGTTCGTTATTCGCTGCCGCCGGTTGTCTTCGAATAGCTCGAAGTCTTCCGGCTTGAGGTCGCTTATATGCCTGCCACGCTGATCCGTTACAACGGCATCGATCTGCACGAGCGTAACCGAGATCCTCACCACGTCATCATCTTTTTTGGTTTGCTGTGCCTGCGATTGCTGTGCGGAAGCCTGTTCCGTTTGAGGGAATGTCTCACCGCCGTTTGTCTGGCGGAATCCAGATGCTGAAGTGCCGAGAGCAAGCAGAATAAACAGAGGGAGCACAAGACTAGTCTTCATTCGAGGAGCCTCCTATTCCCTGTGAGGAAAGCCGGCGGCGCTTCTACCACCACAACAAAGCCAACTAAACACGGCGTGTTCATAGTTCTCGCAACAAATTGAGAACTTCCTCGGTGTTGCTGAGATCGGCAAACAACGCGTCGGGCGAAAACTGCTTTAATTGCTCGACACTGTGCTGACCCGACGCTACGGCCAGAACACGAGCACCGAAATGACGCGCGCACGAAATGTCGCGTGGCGTATCGCCAATCACAATAAATTTATCAGGGGAAAGGGTTCGCCCCAGGTGAGTGCTGATTCTTTCTGCGGCAATCGCAGGTAAGTGGTTTCTTTCTTCGTCATCACTTCCGAACGCTCCACGAACCTTAAAATAGGACCAGATCCCGGCGACGCGCAGCTTGGCTTCGGCAAGCCCCTCGACATTTCCGGTTAAGAGAGCGGTGACAAACCTCTTATCGTCTGAGAGCGCCTCGAGCAATTCCTGGACGCCGGGACACAGGCGAAACACTTCTCCAGTGGAAGAGAGGTGATTCAATATCTCTATCGTTGCCGCTTCAACCATCGGCAACCGCTCCAAAATCGAAGCGGGAGTGACTCCCTCACATTCGAGCGCTTCGCGATAGATAGCCAAATCGGTTTTGCCGGCGAACTCTACGTCGCTGATTCGCCCACACGTCCCGAAAACATCCAAGAGCATTGAGTTGATCAGTCCGCGGTACTCGATTCGTCTGACGGTCTTTATCAAAGTGCCGTCAATGTCAAAGAGTACAATTCGCAGTTCGTTATTATTCGAATGCTTACCAATTCCCATTTTGAGAATTCTTTTCTAAATTACAATTCGCGTTTCGGCTCTGATTGACCGAATGGACGCTAACGGGGGCCGATAAGGATCCTGCTGTTACACGTTAAACCTGAAGTGAACGACATCTCCATCCTGGACTACATATTCTTTACCTTCGAGTTTCAGCTTTCCGACTTCACGACAACGCGCCTCGCTACCCAGCTGCACGAGGTCCTCGAAACGGATAACCTCAGCCCTGATGAACCCGCGCTCGATGTCCGAATGAATTACTCCGGCCGCCTTGTGTGCAGTGGTTCCTCGTTTTATCGACCAGGCTCGACATTCGTCTTCCCCCGAAGTCAGGAAGCTGATCAAATCCAGCAGTGCATATGCGGCGCCAATAAACCTGTTTCGAGCAGGTTCGGTGATGCCAAGATCCTGCAGGAAGTCGCGCTGTTCCTCGGGTGCGAGTTCCGCGATCTCCATCTCAACTTTCCCGGACATCGGAATCGCTCGCAGTTTCTTTGCCTTGGCCACCTCTTGTACGGATGAGGGAACACCTTCCCCAACCGACTCTTCTGACTGATTCAACAACAACAGCAATGGCTTAATGCTCAGAAAGCGAAATCCGGCAATCAAGCCCAGGTCTTCAGGACTGAGTTCGATATCACGAAGTGGAGTTTCCGATTCGAGCGCGGACTTTAGTCGCTCCATTAATTCACTTTCTCGAGCGGAGTCTTTCTCTTTCTTTAATCGGCCGATCCTATTTTCGATCTGCACCAGGTCGGTCAGCATCAATTCATCGTCAAATGAACTGATATCGCGCAGGGCATCAGAAGTCTGGGACAACATAGGGTTATCGAACGCCCTCACAACATGGACAAGCGCATCGGCCTCGCGCATGTGCTGAACAAGTTTCGGATCAAGCCCCGAATGAGTTCTCTGGCCATCTTCGGCTTGCGGTCCGGCAACGTCCACGAAGCTGATTTCAGCGTAGGTCTTTTTCTTGGGATTGAAAATCTCAGCGAGCTTGTCAACGCGATGATCGGGGACTTTTATAACGCCAACATTGGCTTTCTCTCTCGCGCCGTAGCCACCAACCTCGGCGGTTAGGCCTGTGAGCGTATTAAAAATCGTCGTCTTTCCTGCACCTGCAAACCCGACTAGACCAACCTTCATCGTTCATCACCTTCATGAAACCGCTCAACTGTCATATTTCCTTTGTCTACGACTTGTTCTTCAATTACCTGCCGTTATCGTCCTTCTCCAATCTCAAATCCTGACCTGACATTTGAGCTGGCTGTTTGAGTCCGAGGATCCCCAACATGGTCGGCGCGATGTCTCTTAAAGAACCGGTCTCGCGAAGCTTGCCGCGATGACCGTTGATGAGAATCACCGGCACCGGGTTCGTGGTGTGCGCGGTAAAGATCTGGCCGGTTTCAGGGTCAATCATCTGCTCGGCATTCCCATGATCGGCGGTTATGATTACCGACCCGCCCTTCTCTCGTGTTGCGGCTACGACGCGACCCAGACACTCATCAATCGCCTCAATAGCTTTGATCGTCGATTCGAGATTCCCGGTGTGGCCAACCATATCCGCGTTCGCGTAATTCATGATCACAACGTCGAACCGTCCGCTTCCAATCTGAGCCACAACCTCGTCGGTAATCCCGTACGCGCTCATTTCCGGCTTTAAGTCATATGTAGCGACCTTCGGGGACGGGATGAGAATCCGCTCTTCGCCTTCGAAAGGAGGCTCAACACCTCCATTGAAAAAGAATGTGACGTGAGCATATTTCTCCGTCTCGGCGATACGCAGATTTTTTAGCCCGGCTTGAGCAAAAACATTTGCAAGAATTTGTTCATGATGCTCGGGTCCGAACGCCACCGGCAGATTAAACTGGCGGTCGTAATGGGTCATGCAAGTGAACCGAACCGAGGGCGGGGTGCCGCGGTCAAAGAAATTGAAACCGGCTTCGGTAAATGTACGTGTGATCTGCCTTGCTCGATCAGACCTGAAATTGAAAAACACCACGCTATCGCCATCCCGTATCGATGCGATCGGCGCGCCTTGGTCGTCAATGCACACGATTGGCTTTACGAATTCGTCGGTGACTCCTTCTGAATAGGATTCGCTGATTGCTGCAACGGGGTCTCGGCGCGGTCGGCCTTCGCCATACCTGAGCAACCGATAGGCTTGTTCGGTCCGTTCCCAACGCTTGTCACGGTCCATTGCGTAGTAGCGTCCCACAACTGACGCAACCCGGCCGATCTTGTGCTCCTTCATCCGGTCGCATAACTCTGCGACATATCCCGCTCCGGAATCGGGCGCCGTGTCGCGACCATCGAGGAATGCATGAACGAAAACCCGTTCGACGTTGTGCTCTTTGGCCATCCGCAGCAATGCGTAAAGGTGCTCTTGCGATGAATGCACTCCTCCGTGTGAAACCAATCCTATTAAGTGCAGGGAAGAGTTGTGAGTCAGCGCCTGTGCGATCGCCGCCAGCAGGGCTTCGTTACGAAAGAATTCGCCGGTCTCAATTGCGTGATCTATCCGTGAGGTGTCCATTCGTACGATTCGACCGGCGCCGATATTCAGATGACCGACTTCGCTGTTGCCCATTTGTCGGCTTCGCAGGCCTACATACTGACCTGAGGCCTCGATGAGGGTGTATGGGTGGTTTTGATACCACTCATCGAAATGCGGAGTTCGAGCAAGCGCGATAGCGTTTCCAACTCGATCGGCGGAATAGCCAAATCCGTCGAGAACTATGAGGACAAGCGGTGTGTTCTTAGCTTGGGTCACTGGTGATTCGTCTCCCGTGAGAATGTAACATTACAGTCGTTACTGGAATGCGTAAAGGCGAGGATCTCGTTGGTTTTCGCTCAGCAAGCAAAAGGGGCGCGAGGCCCCTTTTTGCAAGAACGTACGGTAGCTTCAGTGTTTAGCTCTTAAAGTTCAGCGTTCGAGTCCAGAGACTTATTTCTATGATTGATTAAGAATCACATGTAAAGTCTGAACTCAACGCTAAACGATGAACGCTGAACGTTATGTTGCTTCATGCGCAGACTAGACAGTCTACGGTACTTCCTTACAGCGCCTTCTCGATTGCTTGAATCACCTGGTCGCTTTCGGGCTTCACTGCCGGCTCGAACCTGGCAATCAACTTCCCGTTCCTGTCCACCAGGAACTTGTTGAAATTCCACTTAATATCTCCGCCGAATTCCGGGTTGGTTTCCTTGCTTGTCAGAAACTTATACAACGGATGCATATCGTCGCCCTTCACCGATATCTTCGAAAAGATCGGGAAAGTCACGCTGTACTTTGTCGAACAGAAGGTCTTTATCTCCTCATCCGTGCCAGGTTCCTGCGACATAAAATTGTTTGCCGGGAACCCAAGTATGACGAAGCCACGATCCTTGTACTTGAGATAGGTCTTCTGGAGCCCTTCATACTGAGGCGTGAATCCACATCGACTTGCGACGTTCACAACCATAACGACCTTTCCGCGATACTGCCCGAGATTAACTTCCTTATGGTCGATGTCCTTGAGAGTGAAGTCGTAAATCGATGTCATCTTTTCCCCGCTCGAAGCTGCGGTTGTACTATTGGTAACTGATATTGCCAATACTGCGGCAACGACAATCGCCGCAGTTAAAACTGAAGTGAGCGTTCTTTTCATTCGATCCTCCGAGCTGTTATTTGAGCCTTTCGGCTGTAGTTTCCGATTGTTTCTCAACCGGTTTGCAGGCCTGGCATCTTACTACCTACCAATTCCATAACGAATTGCAAGATTGCGGCCTGGCACCTTACCAAGTTTACTGCGCACCAATTGTGTGACGAATTGCTAGATCGCAGGCCTGGCACCTCATCTTGATTCTTTTCGGACACTTTACTTTTCAGCGGGAGTCACGACTTCGATTCCGGCCGAACGAGCGGCATCCATACCACCGGTAAGCGAATAGGCATTCTTGAAGCCCATCTCTAGAAGCTTCTCCATCTCTGCATCGGCAGCTTCATCGTGAGGACAAGTGCAATAGGTAACAATTACCGCATCCTTGTCAGCGGTTTTTGCCCACTCCTCGAGCTTGTCGGATGGAACGTGAATGGCACCCTTTAGAATCTGTCCGCCCAGGTTGTGCCTTGCATCGACAATGATGACTTTCTCTCCCTTGTCGAGCCGCCCCTTGAGATCTTTTGCGGTCATCTGCTGTTTCGCTGGTGTTCCAGCTTCCTTTTTATCTGCAGCCTTCGCGGCGCCATGATCGTGCTGATGTAAGTCTGCTCCGAGCGCGCCTGAGGCAAGAAGCCCGGTTATAGCCAGGGCGAGCATGGTGTTTCTGAATCGCATAGTATTCCTCCGTTGAATATGATTCCTGACAGTATGGTTTAACTTCGGCAGTCGCAACAAATTGTAACATTCATTAAATCGTCGTCGCCATGGGGTTTGTCTTTTCAGGTTGGAGATTCAGATTGCCAAATCTCCTACCCGCAGAAAAAAACTGAAACCTATCTTGTACTATTGACGTAGTACAATAGGACAATGAGTCTTCCGTTTAACATTGACTCCGGGCATCCGACGCCGCTGTATCACCAGCTCGACCGGGCGATCCGGTTCGCGATCGCGACCGGCAAGCTCGCTCTGGGCGATCAGCTGCCCACCGTTCGCCAGCTCGCTGTCGAACTGCGGATCAACGCCAACACCGTTGCTAAAGTCTACGCGGAATTAGAACGAGTGGGCGTGGTCGAAACTCGACGTGGCGTCGGCACGTTTGTGAAAGCCCGCGATTTCGAAGCCGCCCGCGATAAAGATCGCGAGCGCGAGCTTCGGGAACTTGAAGACCACTTCCTCGGAAAGGCGGCTCATCTTGGCTTCTCCGCCAGGGACGCCGTCGACCACCTGAGAAGCCGTCTCAAGAACATTAAGTGACTCGGAAGGCGAAAAGGAGATAACAATGGGACACACCACCAGCGACACACAACTTGCGCAAACAAAATCGGCACTCCCAAGCCCGAACGCACCGCACCTCAACATCGTCGCGGGTACGTTCTTTCTCGTTCCACTGATCATCGGGATCGTTCTTACGGTTTTTTCTAAGAACCCGATCGGAGTGATCGTTGGGATTATCCTCGGGCTCATACTCTCCCAGGCGCCCAAGGTCGCGAAGCAGTGGGAAAAAGCTGTCGTGCTGAGGCTCGGTCGATACGACGGCGTGAAAGGTCCGGGTTTGTTTTGGATCGTGCCGTTTATTGAAACTGTCTCGAGCTGGATCGATCAGCGCGTTATCACGACGAGCTTCGCCGCGGAGCAGACGCTTACTTCCGACACGGTTCCGGTCAACGTAGATGCAGTGTTGTTTTGGATGGTGTACGATCCGGAAAAAGCGGCGCTCGAAGTCCAGGACTACCAGCAGGCGGTGAGCTGGGCCGCCCAGACCGCGTTACGGGATATCATCGGGAGAACCGCGCTAACCGAACTGTTGAAGGGCCGCGAACGAATAGAAGAAGAACTGCAGAAGCTCATAGATGAGCGCTCAAACCCCTGGGGAGTGACGGTGCAATCCGTCGAAATGCGCGATGTGGTTATCCCTGACGCGCTGCAGGATGCGATGTCACGCGAGGCCCAGGCGTCTCGCGAGAAGCAGGCGAGGATTATCCTTGGCCAGGCGGAAGTTGAAATCGCGCATCTGTTCTCTACCGCCGCCGAGTCTTATATGGAGAACCCGACCGCTCTTCACCTCCGAGCGATGAACATGCTGTATGAGGGGTTGAAGGAGAAAGGCGCTCTGATGCTAGTGCCGAGCTCGGCGGTGGAATCGATGGGTATGGGCGGACTGATGGGAGCCGCTGCTTTTAGACAGCAGGTACTCACTGGAAGCAAGGAAGAAGTTAAGTGAGGCGAAGTCAGTTTGTCAGCGAGTGTGCGGGCGCGTTGCCTTCGGTTCTTGCAACCTGAACCAGATTATCGTAGAAGGTCGCGCCCGCACCGATATCCGTCAGTGCCTGAGAAACTGTTTGATTCACATTCGTCTTGCCCGGACTGAGCTTGTTCCACCAGATCGATAGCGCCACCGCGACTCCCGGCTTTACGCGTTTGGAGATTCGAGCGGTGAGGTGACATTCTCCCCGATCGTTCCATACTCGCACCGTATCGCCATCGCTAATTCCACGGCTGGCAGCGTCGTCGGCATGAAGTTGAATAAACGGTTCGCGCTCGCTCTTAATAAATGAAGCAAGGTGAGAAAAGGTTGTGTTGAGGAACGAATTGGCGGGCGGGCTCAGAAGCTGCAACGGATACTTAGCTGCGAGATCCGGAGCGCTCGCTGGGGACTCGCGGGGAGGAATATAGGTTGGAAGCGGATCAAATCCTTTTCGTTCCAGCGCCTCAGAGTAGAACTCGCATTTCCCCGACGGTGTGCCGAATTTTCCATCCGCGAACGGAGCAAAAGTCTCAGCGAGATTCAACCGAGCCCATCCATCCTGCTTCAAACCTTCCAGCGTTATTCCCTTGAAAGGCTCATAGCCCGCGGTCAAAGCCTGACGAATGAGGTCCTCGTCAGTATCGGCGAAGCAGCTGTCTGTGAAACCCATTCGCTCGGCTAATAGACGAAATACCTCCCAGTTAGGTTTGGCTTCGCCCAGCGGCGCTATTGCTGGCTCGTTATAAACCAGATAATAGTGACCGTAAGGCTTCACCATATCGCGCTGTTCAAGCTGAGTCGTAGCGGGCAGGAGTATGTCCGCATAATCCGCGGTATCCGTTTGAAATTGTTCGTGAACGACGGTAAACAAGTCTTCGCGTCTGAAGCCCGCCAGTACGTTGGATTGATCCGGTGCAACCGCCGCCGGGTTGGAGTTGTAAACGTAGATCGCTCGAACCGGCGGACGTGCCTCGGTAAGAGCTTCGCCCAACCTCGACATATTGATGGTTCGTGGATTACCGCTGGCGAGATCAGGTCGCTGAAGCGTCTGTTCATCAAAAGCGAACATACCGCCGCTCGATAAGAGAACGCCGCCGCCAGCGTCACGCCAGGAACCAGTAATCGCCGGCAAACAAGCGATCGCGCGCACAGCCATGCCGCCGCCTGCGTGACGTTGCAGTCCATAATTAACTCTTATCGCCGCTGGTCGAGTTGTAGCGTACTCGCGTGCAAATGCAATTATTTCGTTTTCAGGAACTCCACATATTTCGGCTGCGCGCGATGGGGAGAACTCGGCAACTCGGTCGCGGAGTTTTTCGAAACCGACGGTATGCCGCTCAATGTATTCGCGGTCCTCCAGCCCTTCGCTGATGATCACATTCATCATAGCCAGGGCAAACGCCGCATCAGTCCCCGGATTGACCTGCATGACTTGATGACAATGATCGAGAGTGTGATTCCGATAAGGATCGATGCCAACTAGCCTGGCGCCGTTCGCAAGGGCTTGTTTTATTTGAGGCCACAAATGGATATTTGAGGAAAGCGTATTGGTTCCCCAAAGGACTATCAATCGAGCGCGATGAAAATTCTCGAGATCAGTTCCGATCTTGGCGCCGAGAGTATAGTTCATCGCATCTCCGCCGGCAGCCGAGCAGATCGTCCTCGCGAGCTTGGTCGCGCCAAGCCGATGAAAGAAGCGCCGGTCCATGCTCCCGTTGTTTACTATTCCCATTGTTCCGGCGTAGCTGTACGGCAGGATACTTTCCGGGCCATCAGGCGAGCCGGCAATCTCTTGAAACCGCGTCGCAATTTCATCGAGGGCTTCATCCCAGGTTATTCGCCGAAAACGTCCCTCACCTTTTTCCCCGATGCGACGCATCGGATAGAGAACTCGATCCGGGTTGTAAACGCGCTCAAGGTAGCGGGTGACTTTGGTGCACAGAAATCCCTCGGTAGGAGGATGTTGCGGATCACCTGAAACGCGAGTAGCCCGTCCGTCCTCGACTTGTACAAGCATTGCGCAGGTATCCGGACAATCGTGCGGACATGCTGCATGAACTATTTTGGTCTCAGCCATGTTAGCTCTCGTTGAGGTCGCTTCGAGCAGACAGAATAGACTACTGATGTCTTTTATTTCAAATCTGACCCAAAAGAATCCCGGCGTGCAAAACCCCAGCCACGGCAGAGTCCTTCTGGAAAGTCCGAAATCCCACCGACGGCCGAGATTGTGTGAAAAGTTCGTAGTTCGGCCTTCAGACATCTGGGCTTTCCGCAGCTTGTGCACTTCAGCATCAATCGCTCGTGCCATTCCCCCACTAGCCATAGTATTCTGCAACGCATGAAACTCTGGGGTGGAAGGTTCAAGGGTGAGGCTGACGCCCAATTCGCGCGCTTCAATTCATCATTCGCGTTCGATCGGCTACTGATTGAGGCGGATATCGAAGCGAGCACCGCACACGCCGAAGCGCTCTCCGCAGCAGGAATACTCAGCGAAGAAGAGACCCGCCGAATAACATGGGCTCTCAACGAGATTCGCCAGCAGGCGCGCGAAGATCCAGGCTTTCTGAATAAGCGTGATGCCGAAGACGTTCATAGCTTTGTAGAAGCTGAGCTTGCCGACGCAATCGGTGATGTGGGTTACAAACTTCATACCGGCCGCAGTCGCAACGACCAGGTGGCGACGGATCTTCGTCTCTTCTTGCGCGGCCAGATTGATTCGATTCTCGAGCTGATCCGGGATCTGCAGCGCGCTCTTATCGAACTCGCGGAGTCAAACGCCGGTCGTATCATCCCAGGTTATACTCACTTGCAGCGGGCGCAACCGATTCTCCTCGCGCACTACCTGCTCGCATTCTTTGAAATGCTGAGACGCGACATTGCGCGGTTAAATGAAGTTCGATCCCGTGTTAACCAGTTGCCATTGGGCTCGGGCGCATTGGCCGGTACCGGATTTCCGCTGGATCGCGACATGGTTGCTAGAAAACTTGGGTTTGAAGGCATTTGCGAGAACAGCATCGATGCGGTTAGCGATCGTGACTTTGTGATCGAGTTCATAGGCGCCGCAGCGATCGCAATGACACACCTGAGCAGGCTTGCTGAAGATTTTATTATCTATTCGAGCGCCGAGTTTGGTTTTGTCGAGCTTTCGGACGCGGTTTCGACAGGATCATCGTTGATGCCGCAAAAGAAAAACCCGGATTCACTCGAACTGATTCGTGGAAAGGCAGGGCGGGTCTTTGGGCACCATACCGCAATGCTCGCAACGATGAAGGGCTTGCCGCTCGCATACAACAAAGATATGCAGGAAGACAAGGAAGCACTGTTCGATACACTAGACACTTTGAGCAGTTCGCTGGGAGTAATGGCAACAGTAATCCGCAACGTTAAGTTTGACGCCGAGAAGACTCGCAGTGCCGCCTCTACGGGATACTTGAATGCGACTGACCTGGCAGACTATCTGGTTCGCAAAGGTATGGAATTTCGAAAAGCTCATGAACTCGTCGGACGCGTCGTTTTGCACGCAATTGAGCAGTCAAAACCGCTCGAGGAAATCGGGCTAGAATCATTGCGCGAGTTTTCACCGTTGTTTGAAGATGATGTATATGCATCGTTGAGCCTGGAATCATCGATTGCCGGCAAATCGGCGCCGGGTGGAACTTCTCCTGAACAGGTAAACACAAGCTTGCGCAAAGCTCGAAGCGAAGTAGAGAAAAACCTATGAACTGGAAAGAAAACGGCGTACGGATCGTCCATTCCAATGAGCTCGACACTAACACGCCACAGACTCCGGGCATGAATCGCGCCGCTGCCATCACTCACGCGCGAGCCGGCGCATCAAAGCTCTGGGCCGGAACAGTTAATATCCATCCGAACGCAAAGACCGGAGCACATCATCACGGCGAGCTGGAAAGCGTCATCTTTGTCGTAAATGGTCATGCTCGAATGCGCTGGGGTGATCAACTGGAGTTCACCGCTGTGGCAGGTCCGGGAGACTTTATTTACGTTCCACCGTATGTTCCTCATCAGGAGATAAATGCCAGTAAAGATGAGCCGCTCGAGTGCGTGGTTGTGCGCAGCGGTCAGGAACCTGTGGTAGTGAACCTCGATATCCCGACAGTCGAACCGCCTGAGGAAGTAAAGTGGACGGACTCCATTCACCAAGGCAATTGACTGTGGCATCGCTAAAATTGGTGACCGACTTGCGACACAGATATTCGCCACAAAGGCACAAAGACTCTAACCGACACTAAGATTCTTGGTGCACCTTCGTGTCTTGGAGTCTTTGTGGCAACAGCATTGGCTAACAATCCCCACTGCCCCACAATCGAGCAAGTTGAGACCGTTCTGGGCTCGTGATATTGTTAGTCGGTCAGACTTTCCGACCACCACATCTGGCCTAGCCAAGGACCGAGGACCCGAGTGAGTAACACCGAAGCTCGTGAAGCTCTGAAGAAGCATTTTGGCTTCACCGACTTTCTCGAAGGACAAGCAGAGGTAATTGACTCCGTACTAGCGAAGCAAAACGCGGTCGTCGTTATGCCCACCGGCGGAGGCAAGTCGCTCTGCTACCAGTTACCGGCAGTGATGATGGACGGCGTGACACTTGTAGTTTCACCGCTAATCGCCTTAATGAAGGATCAGGTCGATGCTCTTGTCGCGCGAAAGATTCCAACAACTTTTATCAACAGCTCGATCGGTTATGCGGAAACCAACAAGCGCTTAAGTGAGATCAGACGAGGTCTGTACAAACTTGTGTACGTTGCTCCGGAGCGATTTCGAAGTCAGGCCTTTATGGATTCGATCGCCAACGTCAAAGTTCGGCTCTTCGCGGTCGATGAGGCTCACTGTATTTCGCACTGGGGGCATGACTTCAGACCGGATTACTTGAGGTTAAAAGACGCTATTGAGCGGATCGGTCATCCGCAGATCATCGCGTTGACCGCGACAGCGACCCGGAAGGTCAGAGCCGACATCAGCGAACAGCTCGGATTGCAAGATCCGCGTTATCTCGTAGCGGGGTTCGATCGCCCGAATCTCGCCCTTCGAGTGGACCATGTCTCCACGGAGAAGGAAAAACTGGAAACACTAAAACGAATAATCAAGACATCCGGAGGCGCCGGAATAATCTACACCGCCACTCGAAAAAGCGTGGAGCAGGTCTCAGCCAAGTTGAAAATGGCCGGTCTCAGCGTCGAGCCTTATCACGGCGGGATGGGGGAGATTGAACGAACTCGGGCCCAGGACAATTTCATGACCGGGCGCGTCCAGGCGATCATCGCTACAAACGCCTTTGGCATGGGAATCGACAAACGCGACATTCGGTTTGTTGCTCACTATCACATCCCGGGTTCGATCGAAGCGTATTACCAGGAGGTTGGACGCGCGGGCAGGGACGGGCTGCCTGCGGAATGCGTCCTCCTATTCAACTATGCCGATACTCGCACTCAACAATTCTTTCTCGAGGGTAATCATCCGCCACCAGAATTGATTCGTCGCGTTTATCACGAGATCGCTTCGTTTGGTCTCGAGAAGATCGAAATGTCTGCGCGTGAACTCGGCCAGCGACTCGCAGAAAAGAACGAGATGTCGATCTATTCGGCTCTTGTATTGCTCGAGAAGGCCGGACATATCGAACGTGGGCGTTCGAACGACAAGAACATCATCGCCAGGTTGGCAGCTCGTGTTGACGACGCGCTGGAAAGGGTGGACGGCGATTCCGCCGAGGGGGTTGTGTTGCGCGAGCTTATCTTCAATCGAGACATAAACGATCGCGACCAGACCGAAATCGACCTGCAAGCGATGGGGCGGTTGCTCGATCTTGAAGATGGCCAGATTCGCCGGGCGATTCGGAGCCTTTCATCTCGTGGCATAATCTCGTTCCGCAATACTTATCAGGGTCGTGGAATAAAGCTTCTCGATGATCCGCCGGTGAGTTCGCTGAGAATCGATAAGAAAGAGCTGGCGGCCCGCGCTGCCGCTGAACAGTGGAAGCTTCGGCGAATGATTGACTTTTGTTATCACAAGGGTTGTCTGCGACGCTTTATCCTGAACTACTTCGGCGACAGCAAGAAAATCGATCGCTGCCAGACTTGCTCGGTTTGTGCGCCGCACTTATCAAGCTATGGTGACAGTTCCAAATCTGAGGAGGCTCGGGTTGCATCAGGTACATTGCGAATCGGCCAGGCTCGTTCCACGATGCTCCCAACGGCTACCAGGATCGAGGAGTTCATAATTGACAATGCGCCGACAGGCAAAGATCTTCGAGAAGAACTGAGAAAACGCGCCGAGCTCAATCGAGCGATGGAAGGAGCTTTCGACAGAGCTGAACCAGAGCGTCAAGAAGGACGCGGATTAAACGAGGCCGAGACTCTGGTTGTAAGAAAGATTCTGAGTTGTGTTGCCAGGCTGAACGGCAGGTTTGGCAAAGGTACCGTTGCGGCAGTGCTCAGAGGATCGAGCTCGAGGCAGGTAATCGAGCACCGGCTTGACCAGTTCTCAACATATGGATTGTTGAAAGAGATGACTCAAGATGAGATCACGGCTTATTTGAAAGCACTTATTCAATCTGGTTGCGTATCAGTAGGTAAGGGTCACTATCCGACGGTAAGCCTGACCGATTTTGGCAGAGAGGTCATGCTTTCGAAAGCGGACGTGATGCTTGCCTTGCCCGTGCCGTAGACTTGTACTTGTGCCGTAGATTGTCCAATCTGCGGAAAAGGTACCGTAGACTGTCTAGTCTGCGGAACCGGCCGAAGATCGAGCCACACCGGGACGTGAAGTTATCTTTCGTAATCATATCCGCAGACTGGACAGTCTGCGGTACATCTCTCCGCAGACTAGACAGTCTACGGTACCATCTGGAGCCATAATGCCAACTGAACGGGCCGCGTCTGGAGTCCTGCAACTCAACGAGAAGGGCTTCGGCTTCCTCCGACAACCTGAGAGCAACTATCTTCCCTCACCGAAAGATGTATTTGTTCCTCGAAACCTGATCCAACATTTCAGTTTGAAGCCCGGCGTGCAAATTTCTGGAGCCGCAAGCTCGGGCACGGACGGCTCACGCGGTCGAGGAGGACGAGGGAAACCTACCGCCGATCAACTCACCAATATTGAGCAAATCAACGGGATCGAGCCCGATCAGTATTCTCGAATAACCGAGTTCACGAAATTGACGAGCATCGATCCGACCGAACGGCTTGAGTTGTCCGACGGAAACCCGAATCTCTCAATGCGAGTGCTGGACTTGATTGCGCCAATTGGCAAGGGCCAGCGTGGATTAATTGTTGCTCCGCCAAAAACCGGTAAGACGACATTAATCGAACAGATCGCTGAAGCCGTAGCCGACAACCACCCTGAAACACACCTCGTTGTCCTGTTGGTAGATGAGCGCCCCGAAGAAGTGACGCATATGAAACGTAGAGTTCGCGGCGAAGTAATCGCGTCGTCAGCCGATCAGAACGCCGACCTTCATTTGCAGATTGCTCAACTCGTACACGAGCGAGTGAAGCGCATGGTCGAATGCAAGCAGGATGTAGTTATGCTGCTCGATTCCATCACCCGGCTAGCTCGCGCGTCCAATCGGGAGACCAGTCGCCGAGGACGAACAATGAGCGGCGGAGTCGACTCTCGCGCTCTGGAGTTTCCGCGGAAGTTCTTTGGCGCTGCTCGAAAAGCAGAAGAGGGTGGTTCACTGACGATCATCGGTACGGCGCTGATCGATACCGGCAGTCAGATGGACGAGGTCATCTTTCAAGAGTTCAAGGGGACGGGAAATCTCGAAATCGTATTGGATCGGCGACTTGCGGAACGCAGGCTCTTTCCGGCGATTGATATCTCGAAGTCCGGAACCAGGAAAGAAGAAAAGTTGTTCGACGCTGGGACGATGCCACAGATTAACTTGCTGCGACGCGCTCTTGCGGGCAAGAAATCTATCGAAGCGATGGAACTTCTGCTAAAAGGTCTCGGTGAGTCACATGACAATCAGGAATTCCTTGCGAAACTCAAACAGCAGATGTAAATCAAGCATTCAATCTGCGTTATC
>Ga0126382_10000135_pt1 | contig 26172 bp, 14 predicted proteins | sample PanSoiMetPlot_30_FD_92548 | JGI IMG/M metagenome (GOLD analysis project Ga0126382, IMG submission 92548) | Tropical forest soil microbial communities from Panama - MetaG Plot_30 | ecosystem: Environmental > Terrestrial > Soil > Tropical forest > Bulk soil | place: Panama | collected 2016-02-17
AGTTGCCCAACCCCTTCCTGATCCAGGACCTGGAATGGGTCTTCTGTGAATACCCGATTCTCAATGTAGTTCAGCAGAAACTTGGGCGAATCATCGCGCGATATCCCGTAGGTCGTTTGAGTCAGATCGTTTGTTCCAAACGAGAAGAACTCCGCTTCCTGCGCGATCTTATCCGCGGTCAACGCCGCACGCGGAAGCTCGATCATCGTGCCCACCAGATACTCGATCTTTTGCTTCGTTTCATCCATCACCTCCTCCGCGACTCGTCGAACAATCTCCGCTTGCAGCCTCAACTCGTTCACGTCGCTTACAAGCGGAATCATGATCTCCGGTAGCACCTTTACGCCTTTCTTCTGAACGCGAGCGGCTGCCTCGAAGATTGCGCGTGCCTGCATTTCCGTTATTTCGGGGTAGACGATTCCGAGCCGGCAGCCCCGATGTCCGAGCATCGGATTTGCTTCGTGAAGCGATTGTACTCGCTCCCACAGGTGCTGCGGCTTGACCCTGAACTTGCGCGCAAGCTTGCGAGTCTCGGACTCATCGTGCGGCAAAAACTCGTGCAGTGGCGGGTCGAGTGTCCTGATGGTAACAGGCAATCCGTCCATCGCTTTGAATATGCCCTCGAAGTCCTTTCTCTGGAGCTTGAGCAGGTTTGAAAGGCCGCCTTTGTACATCCGCTTTGGCTCTTCGATTTCATGCTTTCGGTTGCGGCGAGCGCGGCTAAGCTCCTCGACTTTTTTGGGTGATGTAGCTCGACGAAGCTCAGATTCCAACACCGCCAACTCCCGCTCCAACCGTTTGTAATCGAGTGAACCGAGAATCATTTCTCGAACGTAATCGATCCGATCGCCTTCGAAGAACATATGTTCGGTTCGGCAGAGACCGATTCCTTCAGCGCCGAATCCTCGAGCCACCGTGGCATCGCCGGGTGTATCCGCGTTAGCGCGAACACGCATCGATCGGAACTTATCGGCCCAGCCCATCAGCGTCTTGAAGTCATCGCCGAGCTCGGGATCAATCACCGGCGCAACGCCTTCAATGACTCGCCCGCTGGTGCCGTCTACGGTCAACCAATCACCGCGGCGAACTCTCGTTCCGTTGACCGAGAATTCGTTCTTGCCATAGTTTATCGCGATCTCTCCTGCACCCACTACACAGGGCTTTCCCCAGCCGCGGGCAACGACCGCCGCGTGACTTGTAGGGCCTCCGGTCGAAGTCAGAATGGCTTGTGCTGCGTCCATTCCTCTGACGTCTTCGGGCGAGGTTTCCCGTCGAACAAGAATCACAGGTTTACCTTCTGCAGCCCACGCTTCGGCTTCTTCGGGAGTGAACACTACACGACCACTGGCTGCGCCCGGGCTGGCGTTTATCCCGCGCGTCAGAACGTTTATTTGAGCCTTGGGATCGATCATCTTGTGCAGCAGTTGATCGATATCACCAGCGGGAACTCGTAAAACAGCGGTACGCTCGTCAATCAAGCCTTCGCGCACCATCTCGACAGCTGCCTTGACTGCTGCCGGACCGGTTCGTTTTCCATTTCGAGTCTGAAGCATCCAAAGATGGCCGCGCTCGATCGTAAACTCGAGGTCCTGCATGTCCTTGTAGTGTTGTTCAAGCCGGTTGGCGACCTCGACGAACTGGTTATAGATCCTCGGCATATCGTTCCCAAGCTCGTCGATATGCTTGGGTGTCCGAATACCGGCAACTACATCTTCACCCTGCGCGTTAACCAGGTAATCTCCAAAGAGCTTCTTCTCTCCGGTAGCCGGATTTCTCGTAAACGCCACACCGGTGCCTGAGTCGTTGCCCATGTTGCCAAAGACCATGGTCTGTATATTCACCGCAGTCCCCAGGTCGTCGGGAATTCTTTCTCTTCGGCGGTACGCCTTGGCGCGGTCACCATTCCATGAGCGGAACACTGCTTTCACTGCTTCCTCGAGCTGTCGAAGTGGGTCCGTTGGAAAAGGCTTTCCGGTGTGATCGCGAACGATTTTCTTAAACTCCTTCGAGACGCGTTTTAGATCATCGGCGGTCAAGTCCGTATCGAGTTTCGCACGTGCTTTTCGTTTTGCTGCCTCGAGGGCGTGATCGAACAGTTCACCATCTATTCCCAAAACTATCTTGCCGAACATCTGAATAAATCGGCGGTACGCGTCGTAAGCGAATCGCTCGTTGGACGTCAGACGAGCGAGTCCCTGGAGAGTTTCGTCGTTTAGGCCAAGATTAAGAACCGTGTCCATCATTCCGGGCATGGAGAACTTTGCGCCCGATCTGACGGATACGAGGAGAGGATTTTCGGGATTGCCGAACTTCTTACCGGTTACTCGTTCAACGTGCTGCATGGCTTCCAGAACCTGGTCAAACATCCCTTCAGGGAACTTTTCGCCGGCCGCGTAGTAGGCATTACAGGCCTGGGTTGTGATCGTGAATCCGGGTGGCACCGGGAGGCCAGCGTTGGTCATTTCCGCCAGGCCGGCTCCTTTGCCCCCCAGGAGGTCTTTCATGTCACCGCGACCATCGGCTTTACCGCTGGCAAAAATATAGACAAACTTATTAGTCATTTGTATCCCCCTCTAAAATGCAGAAATCACAGTGTTGAAGTCTGTTGAAGTAGTCAAAAGAGCTAAACTAATCGAATAATTGATAGCTGATGTGGTTGTCAAGCAATCACAGAGATCACTTCGAGCGTTTTCAACGCCAGGGCCCGATCACCCGATAACACAGTCTTTGTAAGGGCCTCTTCTTTATCAATTCCCTTTGTGAAGAGCCGCCAGGCGGTCTCCTGGTCCAAAGTCGCCTCCGCATCGGCAACTTCCTGGTCATCTACATATAAGCGCCACTCGCGATTTTCTCGTCGTAGAATCCATCTGCCCCCGGCATCGCCGGTGATCGTGACACCAATTATCGTACTATCTTGAGCTTCGACATCGCGATAAGTGTGGGGAAGCGCGCGCAAAAACGTATCGATTACCGGCGCGAAGAATTTTGGCTCCTTTAAACCTGGTTTGCCCACGGCATCTCGAATTTGTTGTTGGTGATGCCACCATTCCGTGTATTCACGTGCGAGATCGAGCCAGACCGGCGCCCGCTCGGGTCCTGCCCAATCGACTGGACCGCCAATCTCAAATGGGTCGAGCGATTTAAAGTAATCGCAGACTTGTTCTCCGGCCGATTTCATCAGCTCGCAAAGGACTCGCGGACTCAGTCGAGCGGCTGCCTTCACCCACGTATCGTTCAGCGTGTTGATCAGCTTCACTAAATCGGCCCAGTTGGTGATCTCGGCACCTGGAGTGTAGGCATCCCGCTTTCGCGAGATAAGGCCGAGCTTCCCGCCAAGCAAATGGGCGGCAATGTCTTTAACTGACCATTTGGAACATACGGTCGATCTGTTCCAATCTTCGTTGGAAAGGTGGGACAACAGATCGAGCAGCGACGCGAGGGTTTCGGGAAATAAGTCGGCGACCAGAATTGGTTGAGGAACATTCATTCGAATCCACAGATCACGCAGATTACACAGATTAAGATACTAGAACAGTTTTGGCGTCACCTGTGTAATCTGTGGCTAATGCTGTTTTTCGTCAATTGACGTTAACACGTATTCAACACCGCCGACCTGGCCTTTGAGCGGGACACCCAGCTGAGAGTGAAACCACCATTCTGATGTCTCTTTATCCGACTTGCGAACCACATGTCTTGCACGGAATTCGCCCGCAGGAATTCGAACGGTCTCTTCTCCTTTGGCTTCACACAGCGTGGACGTCAGCATTCCCACCGCCCCGTCGGAATCATTTGGGGTCACGTAACTCGAAACACGGAAACTCTCTCCATCCTGTTGCTGTACGAAACCCTGGCCGGCGATCGCGGGTGACGAAAGAAACAGGTGTTCAGGAACTTCGAGTGTTTGCGAAACCACGCCGGATACATTTCCGCGCATCCGCGCGCTGAGGGTATTTTTGTCGATTGTGAATCGAGTGCGGGTCAGCTCGTCGCCGTGCTGTCTTGTGACTTCGGTGAAACTAGGTCGACGTTTCGCATCAACACGATGATATACATCTGTATTCTGTTCTCCTGTGGTGATCCGGCTATGAACTAGAAAGCCACCTTCGGAGGTACTAAATAAGTCCCAGGATTCGGTGCCGATCTGCTTACCCTCTTTGTCACGATAGGAATAAGTACCCGACGCCATCTTTGGTCCTCGATCCCATCGGCCATTATGGACCGGCTGCTTACCTTCAAGAATCGAAGCGAGGTCTTCTTCCATCGTTTTTGCGGCGGGAGTTTCGACGATGCGACCAATCTCGTGACCGTCTCTTTCGACAATGACCGTCGGAACGTTTGTAATTCGTCTGGGCTGCACGATGGCGACCGGCTCGCGGAACTGATTGTCTACGCCGACGAGCTTGATGTGAATTTTGTCATTGCCTGCCGTGCGCAAAGCCTTGAGGAGCCGCGGCACATAGTTCTTGCTGTCCGGGCACCAGGTGCCAAATGCCAGCGTGACCGTTGTATCCTTGTCGCTGGATTTGATCTGGGCGACAGCATTTGCGTCAGGCTCGTAGTTTTTCATCACCGCGCGCCAAACGGGCACTGTCTCCCAAAGTTTGTCCATGCTCAGCTCGCCTGTAGCCCCGGGGTGCGCTCGAATGACAACAGGTTTTGATTCCACTACGAAAAAGTAAATTGGTCCGTCGAGGCGTGTGAACTTGCCGGCGCTCTTCATCTCCATCATTGAATCGGAGGTGGCGGCTGTCCGATCGGCGGCGAACCGAAAAGCATCTTTGGCAGTTGTGCTTACCGTATTTTCTGGAACGTTGAGCACGATTGCGGATTGGAGCTTCGAGGAGATCAGAACCAGCCGAGACGGTGCATCTGCGGTGAGGACCTGAATGTCGCGGTCGATCTCATTATCTATGTAGACGTCACGCGTCGTATCAGACCAGTTTGTCGCCGGGGCTTTGCTGGTCTGCGCTGAGGCCACGATAACTAACAGTAGAAACATTAAGAGCAGCTTTACGTTCATCTTTGCGCGCCTTCGATAATCATTGTCGTGTTTGAGGATTATCTCACGATATACCTTTGCTGTCTTTGCGTCTCGGCGTCTTTGCGTTTAGTTCTGTGCTTCTAAATCGTCAAGAATTGAGAGTCCGCTTACCACGCAAAGTCGCCGAGACGCAAAGGCGCCATACTCGCTGAGGAAAATACGTCCTCATCCCGCAAAGTGGAAGAAAACATCTTCGAACGGCACGTCAGTCATCGCAGCTTGTGCTCTTAAATCGGCGGGCGAGCCCTCCGCAACCAGTCTTCCGGCCTTCATAATCCCTACGCGACAGCTGACTCGCTCGACAAAGCTCATCACGTGAGAGGCAACCAACAAGGCTCGTCCGCGCTCTCGCTCGTCTTCAATTCTGTATCTCAACTTGCGCATCATCTCGACGTCCAAGCCGTTCAGCGGTTCATCCAGGACGAGAACATCCGGCGAGCCGAGCATCGCCGAAGCAAGCCCCAGCTTCTTTCTCATCCCAAGCGAATAACCTCCAACAAGCTTGCTTTGGACCGCTTGGAGTTCGAAGAAGCCGAGCTCGCCCTGGATCGCGCCCGGGTCCACATCCTTCAAACCTGCCACCAGTTCGAGATATTCTCTTCCAGTCAGTCGATCGTAGAGGACCAATTCCTCAGGCAGGTAACCCAAACGCTTTCTCGTTGCTTGCGCGCGGTTGGAAATATCCTCGCCACGGATTGACAGTCGTCCGCCGCCAGGCTCGGTTATACCTACCAGCATCTTTATTAGTGTGGACTTCCCGGCGCCGTTTGCGCCGACCAGCGAGTAGACCTCACCGCTCGCAATCGACAAGCTGACGTTGTCAACGGCGAGAACGTCGCCGTATCGCTTGCATACTTGATCCACGACCACGAAGGAATCGCTCACTCTGCCTCCGTGATCAGATAGTATCTCGCGCGATGCCGGCCGCGGGCGCCCAGAGAATGCATCGCCTGCGGGTACACGATCAAACCAACAGGCCACAGCATTGCGGACGCTAAGCCGAGCGCCAGGCAGAGAGTGCCGGTAACAATAATCGCCAAATCAGGTCGCGTGGGCATCTCAAAGGAGAGCAATCCGGAAAGGGTGCTTAGGAGCCACCACAGCCACAGACATTCGGCCAATAGCGGGAGTGAATAGAAAAGAGGTGAGGCACCAAGCAACAATCCGACAATCCACACGAGCACAGGCGCGGGCATTGTTATCAAGCGAGCGTACCAGATCTTCGAATTCAAAAGATCGATTCCGCTCGTCCCGACAGCGCGCTCAAGCCACATATGCGGCAGTTCGAACGCGATCAGTATGGGCAATAGAGCCGCCAAAGTTACTAGCGCCAGCACGCATGACACTTTGATAGCGATAACCTGAGGCAACCACGTAGTATCCAGAAATGCAGTTGGAAGCGCCGCTGACGGCAACAAGTCAGTTGTCAGCGCCGCAATCAGAGCGAGAATGATCAACGCCGCGACCGCATAAACCACGAAAACCGCCGATGAGAATGCGCGAAGCGTGAGACGCAGGTCTCGAGCGAGTTGAGCAGCAACCATTCGCGATAATTTGCGTTCGAGTGCAAGTTCGAGAGAAATAGGCGAGCGTGCTTTCAACTGCAACCGTCTTGCGTACTCGATGTCCGATTGACGCCACTTTGCATTTAATAAGAGAACCAGACAATAGGTAAAGAAGATCAAACCCACGCTGAGCATGATCAGCCGGAGTTTCATGGTAAGAGAAACGCTGGTTGCGTTTATCGCGACAATCAGCAATGCTGCCGCCTGAGCTGCGTTAACCAGCGTCACGACCGACGCCCAAAAAGCCGTAACTATATTTCGAGTATGTCCCCAATGAATCCAATTGAGTGCTGCAAATGCTTCTGAAAGAGCTACGATCGCTATGAAGCAGATTAGGGCCGGGAAGTCTATGAGCCGAAGTGAATCGACCCCGAGAAACGCCGTCCGTAAAATTAATGCCGACAGCGCTACAAGCATAGTACGAGTAACACGGACGGCAAGCGCGGCGTGCAAATGGGTTGCGGGTGACAGCGGAAGCGAATCGAAATACGACTCAGGCCGGCGGTGATGATAGATCTCCGCGCTTGCACGCGAGAGGCTGAAACCGATGAGGCCGAGGTTGAAGACAGTTAAAAATATTACGATGACTTCAGCGGACGGTTGGAATTCCGGCAGATTCTCCGCGACTCGAACCGCGGTGAAGTAGGTAATACCCAGAACGACCGGCGCCAGAATCAGCCAGGAATAGATATGTTCTCGTGCCCATCGAAGCAGGGAACGGAACGAGGCGCCAATCAGCAGTAGGGATTTTTTCACAAGGATAACGTGACGCGCAGTTAACTGACGCCGAGTAGTTCGACCTCGAACAGAAGCGTCGAATTAGGCGGTATTTTTGGCCTTCCAGCGGCGCCGTATCCAAGATTTGCGGGAATAATCAATCGTCGCTTGCCGCCCACCTTCATCGTCATTATTCCTTCATCCCATCCTTTGACTACTACGCCTGTGCCGATAGGAAATGTATAGGGCTGGCCGCGATCGACCGAACTGTCAAACTTAGTACCGTTTTCGAGAGTCCCGGTGTAGTGCACGGTTACATTTTGTCCTTGCCTTGGACTTTCGCCGGTTCCAACGACTTCATCGATGTATCTTAATCCGGAGGGGCTGGTGACTTCTCCGGATTTGGAGCCGCCACTCCCGCCGCTTCCCAGGGCGATAAACAAAACGGCTGCGACCGCCATTGCGCCAATGACGGTAAACACAATGACTTTCGTCAGCTTTTGATTCGAGCGCTTCTTCGACGTGTAGGTGCCTCGCGACGACCCACCACCTCTTCTGGTCTTACGCTTTCTGCTCTTCGGCAATGCTGCTTCTCCTTAGGTTCAACGTTGAACGTTTAGCGTTCAGCGTTTGAGGTTGACAGATTTAGCTGTCTTTATTGCATGTGTCACGGATGCACATCGATATTTATTCGGAACTCTGACCACGGAATCTGAATGCTGAACGTTGAACACTGAACGCCAACTCTAAACGTACGCAATCCTTACATTATCTCGCGCGAATTGCCTTGCCAGGGTTGACGCCCGATTGTAACCCCGAATCTTTTACTACAAATACGCCGCCCACTAGAACGTGAACGATCCCTTCGGAGTACTTGGCAGGGTCTTCGAATGTTGATTTATCAATGACCGTCGCCGGGTTAAGCACGGTGAGATCCGCATCGGCGCCGACTCGAATGCGCCCTTTGTTCTTCATCACAGGAGCGATGCTCTCCAGTCTTTGCGCGGGCATAAGCGTCATCTTGCGCAACGCATCAACCAGAGTCAATGCCTTCAATTCGCGGACGTATCGTCCCAGTACTCGGGCGTACGATCCGGACCCGCGCGGGTGGCCTTTACCGTTCTGGATGCCTCCGTCGCTGGCGATCATTGTCAATGGGCTCGCAACAGAGATTCTGGCGATCTCCTCGGGGATTGCGTGACCGATTACCGCGCCACCGGTCTTGCGATATCTCGCGAAGCTTTCAGCTGTCAGGCGCTCGCCTGTCGCGACCCACTGCAGGTCCTTATAGTCGATGCCTAATGCTTCCTGCCAACCTTCATCGTATATCGCTGACTCGATGTTAGTCTGAGTGGCTGTGTAAGGGTAACATTCCGTCGTTACATCGAGACCGTGCGATTGCGCCTCTCCGATCATTTGGAGCAGCATCGGCGTTGCCCTCAAACCCATACTGCTGATGTGAACGACGTGCAGCGGCGCGCCGGTGATTAGTGATGCGGATAACACTTCCTCCAGCGCTCTAATGCTATTGGTGGGCTCTTTCAGACCCGCATATCTCATATGCACAAAGCATGGTGCGCGGTGCTTAGCGGCAACCCTGAACATTTCGAGTATTTCCCAGTGTGATGCCGCTGCTGTGTAATTGATTCCGAAGCCGACGCCAAGCGCGCCCTGGTTCAAGCCCTGCTCAATCTGGCGTTTCATTTCTTCGATTTCGGAGTCCGATGCCGCTTTGTGAGCGCCGTCTCCGCTGGGCAGGAAGGCTCCGGGATCGTGCATCACCGCTATTCGCGCCGGAATGTGACCAATGCTGGCGCCGTAATTGATTAAGGCCTGTCCCTGGCGTTGTGAGTACCATTGATTCGCGTTGCCTGTTCCGACTTCAAGCTCAAGCGCAGTAGTCACGCCGTCCATTGCTTTGAAGCGATAGTTCTCCTGATCCTGGCCGTGCGAGTGGAGATCGATAAACCCCGGCGAGACCACCAGACCGGTAGCAAGCACAGTCGTGTGCCCTCGCATGCTTTTCTCGCTGATGGCTTTGATTTTTCCATCGCTGATGCCGATGTTGCGGATGGCGTCGAGTTTGGATTCGGGGTCGATGACCCGGCCGTTGAGGATAACGACGTCGTAAGTCTCTTGCGGTGACGCAATGTTGAGTCTTGCGGTTGCCAGGAATGAGGCAACCACAACACAACTAACGATAAGAATTCGGATCCCTCTTTGAGTGCTTCGTCGATTCATCTTGTTCTTCCTGTTTGATGTAAGTTTTGTCTCAGGGCTATTGAAAGCCGAAATATAACATGCTCAGGTGGTTTTGATTTAGGCATTCAGGCCAGCTCAACTCGTTTGGGTTGGATACTCCCCGGGCGTGCGCTATGCTTGGCGCTGCCGCGAAGTACGAACCTGAACCAAACCGACGACCAGCCATCCTTCCGAAAGGGGTTTTCGATGAGAAACACCAGAAGAGTTACCATCGCCACCGGATATTTGTTTGCGGCAGTGTTCTTTTTCAACCAAACCGTCATTGCTCAGACAACTGCCAATTCGCGTCCTGCAAATGATTCTTCACTTCAAAGACTCCAGCGTGAAATCGCAAGGTTGTCGGCGGTTTCCGGCGGAACTGTTGGCGTCACCGCCATCCATATCGAAACTGGCCGTCGTGTTTCACAGAATGGGAATGACCGATTCCCGATGGCCAGCAGCTTCAAGGTTCCAATCGCCGTGCAGCTCCTGACCCGTGTCGATAAGGGTGAAGTCAAGCTCGATCAAATGATCGATATTAAACAAAGCGATCTTCATCCCGGTAGCGGAACTCTATCCGATCTGTTCAACAAAGGAGGATTGTCGCTCTCGGTGCGCAATCTTATGGAGCTGATGTTGCTGATCAGCGACAACAGCGCCACCGATGTGATGCTGAGAACAGCTGGTGGAGCGGAAGCGGTCACCGCTCGAATGCGATCCCTTGGTGTCGAAGGAATCGACGTGAACCGATCAACGGCCCAGTTGATTTCAGATTGGGTCGGTGTAACCAGCTTACCCCCGGAGGATCAATGGACCCCTGCTTGGTTTTCAAAGGCATACAATGTGGTGAAGCCGGAAGAGCAGCAGGCCGCGGCCAAAAGGTTCGACGCCGATCCTCGAGACACTTCGACTCCCGACGGGATGGCGCGACTGCTTGAACGAATTTATAAAAAGGACATCCTCAAACCCGACACGTCCGAGCTGCTACTTGACATCATGCGGCGTTGCCGGACCGGAGAGGCCCGGTTGAGAGGTTTGTTACCTGCGGGAACCGAGATCGCACACAAAACCGGAACGATCGGCGGCACGACAAACGATGTCGGAATTATTACTCTTCCGGACGACGCCGGGCACGTTGCTATAGCGGTGTTTGTAAAAGCCTCAACAAAGGACATACCGGCACGTGAACGGGCTATTGCTGAAATTGCCCGGGCAGTCCACGATTTCTTCTTGTTTCAACCCCGGGCAGCTATGTAAACCTGCCTAAAGTCAAGAGGCTAACGTCCCTTAACTCTGATAGTCGTCTGGTTGCGATGAAAATGTGCCCTTCAAACGTCTAATTTGAGATCCGATTAAATGTCGGGTGCCGTAAATTAGGTTTGAAGCCGATCGAGCCCTTCAAACTTCTGCGGCTGCGAAGCCGCTGGTTATTAATTAAACCAACTAAGGAGAGCCAAATCATGCGAAAGAGTTTGATGGTAGTCGCAATCGCGGTCGCAGTAGTCGCGGGTTGTGTGAGCATCGGATCCGCTCAGGAAATGAAGGGAAAGTCGCTCTTCACCAGGCTGGGCGGGAAGAAAGGAATAACTGCTGTCGTCGATGAGTTCGTTAGCAACTGTGCAACCGACACCCGGATTAACAAATTCTTTGCCGACACCGCAAAAGATCCACAAAGGCTAACAAAGTTTAAGACGAATCTCGTCAATCAGATTTGTCAGGTGTCGGGTGGGCCATGCAAATACACCGGCAAAGACATGAAAACGGCTCATAAAGGAATGGGGATTACTGAGGCCGACTTCAACGCACTGGTTGAAGATCTCGTAAAAGCGCTGGACAAATTCCACGTTGGTGCGACCGAAAAGAACGAGCTTCTTGGAGCGTTGGGGGCGATGAAGGGCGACATCGTCGGTCAATAGACAAGTGATGAAAAAGAAATAGGACCTATAGATCATATAGGTCCTATTGGTCTTATTTGTCCTATTCCGGCCCTAGAGGTTCGGATGTCTTGGGAACTTAAGGAAAGGCAATCTGATATTGCCGCGAAGGATCACGCGGTCTGAACGAATCGCCGGATCGGATTCAAACCCCGCGCTCGCGAAACCGACAACGATATCTTCCTGCTGATCCCCGTCTCCGCTGCACCCTACGCCGCCCACCAGCTTGCCGTTCTTGTATAGAGGTACGCTGGCCTGCCTGACCTGAAGCCCGTTCGATGCTCGAAGACCGAGAGCGTCTACGCCCGGGGTACACGACTGTGCACTGCCAGTGGGAACTTGGCCGGCGACCGGACTCAGTGGATCCACGAATCCAACGGCAGCGCCCAGCAATCCGCTCAGCACAAAGTCAAGCTGCAGACCTGTGTTGAAGGCGCTGTTATCTTCAATTGGATTTGAGAAGGGGCCATTAACTGTCCCGTCGATTCCATCAGGCAGAAACGGACGCGCGAGAAAGATCAGGCAGCGTCCCGTGATTGCTACCGAACCGTCAAGCTTAAGACCTTCAGCATTAGCCGCATCGGCATACTTTACATACGGTTTGGGCGCGAGGAACGCGCCTCCTTGTGCATTACGAAGTATAGAATTGGCTGACGGGCTACTGGCGAACACCGCCGACCGCGCTTTTTGCACGCTGATATCGAAGCTCGAGATAGGAGCATCGGTGGTGCTGACTGCCCCGAGCACCACTCCGTTTTGATCGACAACTCCGACGCTGACTTCGATATGGCTTCCTACCGGTTGGTGAATCACAGCGCGAGTGATAAGCGCCTGCTGAACCCCCTGCACCAACACCTTTTCCACTTCAGCGGCGGTCAAGCCTCCGGCGGACGGACTCCCGATAATCGGAATGTTAATTTTCATCCGTACCGCAATGTTTCCGCCGATGTTGACGACCTTGAATTTCGACGGCGGCGTGTCCCTGATGGCAAAGGGAGCGACTACGCTTCCGTTGAGATTGTTAAAGGCGGTCAGCGGTAGAGCGGGTGGCACCTGCTGGTTTGCGTACGGCAAGCGAAGACCACCCGGAAAGAGGGTATCTATAATCTCAGGCGAAGGTTCGAACCCACGCCCGGCCGCCAGCGCTATTAGTTCCTCGACTGGCTTGTCGGTCCTTTCTTCGCGGCGGTTCGCAAGACCATACTTACCATCACCTTCGACTCCTACGCCGCCCACCGGTTGTCCATTCTTATAGAGCGGAATCCCGCCAGGATCGGCTGCCAATCCCAGAGGCAACGAGGGATTTACATCGCTGCAAAGTAGCTGCGAAAACTGCACCCCGAACAGCGGGCCGCTGGCAGCGCCCGTGATTCCCGGCGGAATGTGCTCCTGGAGCAGGAAATTTGCGATGCGCGGATCGAACGCGCCACCGGCAGTGCTGAGTACTCCAGCCGTTCCACCCTTAGATATTGCAGCGAGAACAGCGCCATCGACTCGTGGTACTGTCGCCGGCGAAAGAAGCAAGCCTTCAAGGCCACAGTTTAGCGTTTGAGGGACGGTCCCCGGCGCGGCGCAGCGAGTACCGATGCCAACAAGTATGTCATTTCGAGCGCCGTTCATCTTGAAGACGCCGAGTACATTTCCTTCTTTATCCGTGACCGCGATTGTGACTTTCAACCCGCTGGCATCCGCCTGCGCAACAGCTTGCTGAATGATTTTTTGTACGTCAGCCACAGTAAGCTTGCTCTCATCGGCGGCGATCTCGACTGTAATGTGAACCATCGTCGAAGTGGATCCGTCGGGGTTTGTCACCGTAACATCGACGCCGTCGCGCAGATCATCCGCCAGGAGCGAGCTGATAATAATCTTTGTCGAACCTTTTACCTTGGAGTGATCGAAGTTGATGGGACCAGCCTGATTTCTGAGTATAACTGTCGCGCCTTTTTGGAAATTGAAGCCCCGGATCACCAGTCGTCCGCCGTTCGGATCGTACACGGCGGTTTCAGAGGTGACTTGAGGGACTGGTCCTGATTGGAGTAGCCAGGCGAAGGAATGTCCGCTAAAGCAGACCATTACGATTGCGATAAGAACACACAGAGTTGTGGTTGTTCTGCCAAGACGATTTCTAAAGGTCAAATCCCGGCTCGCCATCTTACGTCCTCCTGATGTTTAGCCGTCTGCGGCTCCGTTTACTTCGTGCGATCGAAAGAGGCCACGGATATCTCACCTGCTGGATTTCGCGCGGCAGTATATCTAATGTGAAATTGCTCTGCAAGCATTTCAGCCGGTAACGAGGAGTTTCACATGCGAATCGGGCTACGCAGCATCCAACTTCCCTAAGAGGTTGTTCCACGACAACCTGACGGTCAACGAAAGGAGCGCACCGGACTGAGCAGGACCCGCCGGACAAAGCGAGGCGGCAGATTACCTCGCCCTTTTTCCCTAGGCTGCACTGACTCTGTGAGCTAAACCGTAGGTTGTCTCCTTGTCAGCGGGCCCCACTCAGTCCGGCGTTCTTAAAACGAATACTTCAGCGCAAACTGAATCGTTCGCTTGGGTACCCGCGTATCAACGAACAGGCGACTGTCCCGATCCGCCGGTTCTGTAGTTAAACTGCCGAAAAAGAGTTGGTGAATGGGAATACCAAAATTGCTCCGGTTGAATGCGTTGAACATCTCACCGCGAAGCTCGAATCTGTGGCGCTCAGCGAACTTGAAATGTTTTGTTAACGCGAGATCGACCGTATTGATTCCCGGCGCCCGGTAATTGTTCCGCCCGGTCGCGCCTGGGTTACTGGCCCCAGGACCTACTCTTTCGGTTAGGTTGCCGTCAAGATTAGAGTCACAGCACAACAGAACACTGTAGGGTTGACCGGTTTGGAATGTACCGATGCTGGCAATCTGCCATCCCCCGAGATTCTCTCGCCCGCGGAAAATCGGCAGATCCCAGATGGCGCTGTACACGAAACGATGCCGCACATCAAAGTTTGCGTCGCCTCGCTCTGCTCGACGATTGAAACTGTCCTGCGGCAGTGCTCGCGCTCCAGCGAGATCGAAGATATCTGAAACTTCATCTATTGCATGCGACCAGGTATACGCTGTTGTGAACTGGAAACCATGCGAGAATCTCTTGTTCCCCTGGATTTGCAGTGAGTGATAGATGGAATCAGAATCAGACTCAATTGAGGTGAAGCCACCGAGCAACGGAAACGGCCGGAGACTCGAGGCGCCACCTGCACGTGAAGTAAACGCGGTATTTGCAGGAACTATAAAGCCCCTGAAAACTGGCTGGTCATTTTGTCCGACTATCTCATTGACTACTGGTATGGCGTTCGGTCCCAGATTTGGAGTTGCAACCCGAAGCAGGTGAGCGCCGCGAGTTCCAACATAAGCCACCGAGACCAGAAAGTCGTTTCGGATGGCGTGTTCAAGAGTTAGGGCCCAATGTTGGGAGTAGGGTGTAACCAGATCTGCGGCGGGCAGAACGAAGCCCGGCGCTGTCACGAACTGCGTACTTAACTCTCGCTGAACAAGAAAGCTGACAAGGTTATTATTAGCCTCCTCGTTGAAGGAGTTCAAAGTTCCGGGCGCAGCCAGGCGAGCCGGGTTGAAAGAAACGAGATCATGGTTTTCCTTGACATTGTTCGTCTCGCCGCCAGCCAAGTTGATTGTCAGGAAGGAAGGAAAAACATTCCGCGATTGGCTGATGACCGAACCAAGGATCTGGTCATAGTAAATTCCGTACCCCGCTCTTATCGCGGTTTTTCCTTTTCCAAAGGGATCCCAAACCAAAGCGACATGTGGCGCAAAGTTGTTGTAATCGGTTCGATAGATTCCTTTTCGACCGCCCAGAAACTGCTCCAGTCCTGAAACGCCGAGAAGCGTCTTTTCTATGGATATGAACTGTGCCACTTCCGGTGATTCGAACGTAGATTCAATTCGGCGGTGTACTTCTCTAGGTGCTGTATTCAGCTCGTATCGTGCGCCCAACGTAAGCGTCAGGTTTGGCTTTAACCGGATTTGATCAGCGAAAAAGAAATTGTTTTGCCAATAACGCAACCCGATAGTTGAATCAGGAAACTTCGCAAGCGTTTGGAAGAACCCCGTCGGAGCTCCTACCGAAACAAAGTCCTTACCAAGGTAGAAACCGGTATTAGTTGTGGAATCGAAAACGCTACCGAGGCTTGCTAATTGTTTTGTCAGGAGATTCAGTGACTTATCCGCCGCAGCGCTGAAGTCTGCGAGTGGGCGGAAGTTTCGCTCTTGAAAACTGTTCAGTTGAGAGCGCCTTATGTCACCACCGAACGTTAGTCGATGCCTGCCAAGATCGTAGATCACCGTATCTGCATATTGAAAGAGATTATTCGCGCGACCCTGAGGGAAGTTGAACACGTCCACACCCACAGAGCTGAAGCCGGAAACCGACAACTGGCCCAGCGGTCCGGTTCCACTCGCAACACCGGCATCGTTAAGACCGAATGCGGTTTCAGTGTCTTTTCCTTGCTCGAGATTCAACCTTGGCGGTCCGCCCAATACTGTCACATTTTGAACAAGCTGCGCGTTCAGCAGGAAGGGCGTATTAGGAAAATTCTTAGACGGTATCAGGAATGGGTCACGTACTTCCTTAAAGCCCAAACGAGTTCTGTCAAACGAAAATCGAAACTGATTTGCGGCCCGTGAAGACAAGGCACTGTCGAACGAAAGCGCGAAGTCTTGTGCTCGAACCAGAGCTCGAAGAGAAGAGAACAGCGCTTCTCCGGTGACCGGCAAGATTGTGTCGTCATCAGTAAAGTTGTATCGGGCTGCGATGCTGTGACTCTTACCAAACGCGGTCAGGTTGTGATCGAGCTTACCCGAGAGAATATTGCCGCTCGCACTCGCAGGTAAAACTTCGGTAAACGTATTTGGACCATACGGACCGATCGGATTATTGGGGAACGGATAGAGACTGAAAAACGAATCGGCCGCCAGGGATGTTGGAAAGAGAGGGTCTCCGTTTGTGGTTTGCAGGCCGATATCGCCGCTCTTGAATAGCCCGCGTTGAGCTATGGTTGGGACCGCGAAGTGTGATTCCTTGCTGGCGTTCTTGGTCTGTCGCTCGAACGATGTGAAGAAGTACGTCCTGCCTTTCACAATGGGTCCACCGAATACAAAACCATATTGAGCTCGAGTGTAGGCATTTTCGCCGCCAACCGGGTTTGCTGGAGCCAGCGGCTCGCCGTTCAATAGCACAGGAGCGCCATCCGCGAAATCAGGGAGCGATCCGTTCGCGATCGATCGCGTGATCGGATAAGTCGCAGGTCCGCCGGTGTAGTCAAAGTTGTCTGTGGCCATCAGCCGCTTGTCCGTCAGGAAACCGTAGAGCGTTCCGTGATAACCCGTACTGCCCGAACGAGAGACTGCATTTACCTGCGCCCCCATGTTTCTGCCGAATTGTGGTTCCGGCAACAGTGTGGAGATCTGAAATTCCTGGATACTCTCGATCGATTGCGGCACCAGCGATGTGAATCCTTGTCGCCGTACGCCGACTTCTTCGTCGTTATTGTCCGAACCGTCAATGGTAAAGTTGTTCGAACGGCTCCTGAGGCCGTTCACTGAGAATTCTCCGGCAGTGCCGACACCCGGGCCAATGCCCGGTCCCACGCTTGTGCCAATGTGTTGCGGTGGCGGAGCTACGCCTGGAACCAGGAAAGCAAGGGCATCGAATGTTCGTATGCCCTGCCATGGAAGGGATACAAGTTCGCGTTCATTAAAGTATCCACCTCGTGACGCATTGTTGGAGTTCACCAGCAGGGGCACTTCGTTCCGAGATTGCGGTGGTGCGCCGGATGATGTCGGACGCTGCGTCGTGGGAGGCTGGACCGGCGCAGGTGAAGGCGCGGTTGTAGCCGCGCCAACCCTACGCAGCACGATCGGTGGGGGCTGATCTGCACGCTCAGTATTAGTGATATGGATCAGAAAGTTGGTAATAAGTGAGTTTCTCGGATCAATGTCATTTTCATATCCTTGTTTTGTAGCGCTGATGCGGTAGCGACCGGCGGGCAGAATTCCGACGTAATAGATCCCCTGGTCATTGCTGACTGTGGATCGTTCCAGCCCGATCTCCTCATGAGTGATTGTTACAACCGCGCCCGGCACCGGGTTGAGGCTTCCGGCTTCGAAGACTCGCCCTTGAATAGCTCCGGTGTTCTGAGTTTGTGCGCTGGCGTGCGGGAAGCTCAACAATGAAATCGTAACCAGCACTGCGATGCACTTCAGTGAGTACATATCTCTTCTCCTTTTGAAGCAGAATGATGAAGGCTGTTCCGCCTTCTGATTTGCGCCTCCGAAGCACCTCGGTCGGCAACTGCGCCCGAGGCCCTCATTTCGTTGGAATAATGCTTACAAACTGCACGATGAATTCCTCGCCCTCCCGAGTGCCAAAACCGATACGCCCGTTAGAAAAGCTTGCGTCACTCACCAGACTGAATGGCTGAGGCCGCGTTGAGTTCGGATTGCTCTTTACCTGAAGATAGTGCTTTATCTCCTGCCCCTGCGCCTCGATGATGATGTGATATTTGTCGCCGGGAACGTTCAGCTTCTCCGGCACTCGAAAGACCTTGAGCAGCTTTGTCTCGCCGTTACGATAGAGAAAGGTTTGAAACGTATTTGGAGAGTATTCATCAACTCCAATGACCAGTGCGAATCGCTTGGACCCGGTAGGCAGAGTCTCCACGGTTTTTGCTGATTTGACGCTTAATCCGCGGCCGTCAGCCTGATCGAGAGGAGCTCCGGTTGCCGCTAAGCATTTGACAATAGATGAAGGACCGCTTGCGAGAACAAATGCGAGTGTGATTGCCCCGAAGTGCAAAACGGTCCCTTTTTTGAGCAAATACACGATTTATTCCTCGCTATAATCGATTTCGATCTTCATTTTTGATCGCATACACCGCGTTGCTCACCGGCCGACGATCAAGGCGACAGGATTCGATCTCGACTCTGCAAAACTGCGTTGAAAAAGTCCGTCATAGCAATGTGATGGAATTCGGAAATTCGTCACATTCAGGTGGAGGGCTGAGAAGCAGCCTTCTTATTGGCAGTAATGAGCACATTTGAGCGGGCAGGGTTGACGGATTTCGACACTCAATATAATATCGGCGCGTTCATTTGTCCGTCGGGTTGAGTGCTTGACGTAAATCTTTGTTTCTTATCAACTGAAGAGCAGGTTAACAGAGTGTAGCTCCAGCTATTCATTCTCCCGTAGTTGGGTCATAGACGTGAGGCGCGGAAAATGAGACTCAAACTGGTAGTGGTGGCTCTGTATGGGCTTTTGTTGTTGGTCCCTTTGTGCTTCTCGGTGAACTCTCTGGCGTTTTCGACAGACGGGGAACCGACCCAAGGGAAAGCTCAAGCCGTTCCGATACCTTTTGATGCAGCCGGCCGGCGAGGCCTTGTTCTCTTTAACCATAAGACTCACGAAGCTCTCTTCAATCCAGATCCACGATTCCCGCATACGGCACCGGCTGGAGTGGCCTGTCTGGCCTGCCACCACTCAGTAAAGGACGAAACCGTCCGCGCTCAATTCCAAAAATGCAACGCCTGTCATAAGGACGAAGGGAATCCTTCGAACCCCGATGATCGTGAAGGCTACGATCTCAACTCCCGCGAGGCGTTTCATAGGCTCTGCATCAGTTGTCATCGAGCTACGAACTTCAAGACTTCGAATGCGCGATTCACCAATGTAGGTTTCACCAAGTGCGGTGAATGTCACGACAATCAGGCGCCGCCTATGCAAATAGCAGCGCAACCGAAAGTAGTTCCGCCGCCTGACGAGGAACCCGAAACCCCACCAGCTAATGGCAGGGTGATCGAGATGTTCACGACCCCCAAAGATCCGCCGAGAGGGTTTGCGGGATCGTCCAGGATTGACACACCTCCGCAAACGACCCCCGATGCTGTGCCGACTGCCGATCGATGGCGAATCGGATTGCCTCAGGATCCTCGATTTGAGCAGGGGAAATGGTACAACCCTTATCGACAGAATATTCTCAAAGGCGACTATCCAATCTTTAAACAACAAAACTTTCTGGCGCTCACACTGGAGAGCGATACTCTCTTTATTGGCCGGCGACTGCCGCTCCCTAGCGATGTGAGCAGCCAGAATCCGGACAGTGCAGAGTTCTTCGGTGAGGGCATAAATAGCTTTTTCCGGCAAAACTTTACGTTATCGATAGACTTTTTCAACGGTGATGTGGCCTTTAAGCCGATCAACTGGCGATTTAAGTTTACTCCCAACTTCAATCTCAACTATCTGAATACCCAGGAAAACGGCATCGTCAACATCGACGTCCGAAAGGGGGCCAACAGATTTGACAACTTTGTTGGTTTCCAGGAGATGTTCAGCGAGGTAAAGCTGGGTGACACCACCAAACTCATCCCGTTCCTGCGAGGCAACGGAAGCGACGGAAAGAGCCCTTATTACGATTCGACATTCATACGCGCTGGCATCCAGCAGTTCAACAGTGACTTCCGCGGGTTTATCTTTAATGATTTCAACCTGGGCGCTCGACTCTTCGGGCAGTTTGGTAACAACCGCTATAACTTCAATGCCGCTTACTTCTATTTACTTGAGAAGGACACAAACAGCGAACTGAACCGTATAGATTTCGGAAACTTCCGTGATCAGACAGTGTTCATTGCGAACATTTTCCGGCAGGACACCAAGTGGAAAGGCTACACGAGTCAGTTCAGCTTTCATTACAACAACGACAAGCCGAGCGTCTTTTTCGACGATAATGCGTTCCTGGTGAGACCCGCACCGGTAGGCGACGTTGCCCGACACGGCGTGAAAGCCTGGTACCTCGGATGGGCAGGCGACGGTCATATTGGCCTTTACAATATCAGCCACGCTTTCTATCAGGTGTTTGGTCATGACACATTCAATCCGATTGCCGGCAAGAAGACTGACATAAATGCGCAGCAGGCCGCCGTGGAAGTTTCAAGAGACCGAGACTGGCTGCGCTTCAAGGGGTCTTTCTTTTTCGCATCAGGCGACAAGAAGCCTTTTGACGACAAGGCCAGGGGCTTCGATGCCATCGTCGATATTCCGGAGTTTGCTGGAGGCCTCTTCAGCTATTGGAACAGTCAGGGAATCAGACTGTTAGGTACAGGGGTCGGTCTTAAGAGCGGCGAAAGCCTGCTGCCGACTCTGCGAAGCAGCAAGTTTCAGGGTCAGGCCAATTTCATAAATCCCGGTATTTTTATCTACAACACGGGACTTGAGGCCGAGTTGACCCCCAAGCTTCGCGGAATCGCGAACCTGAATTACCTGCATTTCCATCACACCGATCCGCTGGAAGGAATTCTCTTTCAGCCAAACATCCGCCGGAGTATTGGATGGGATTATGGCTTCGGCGTGCTGTACCGGCCATTCCTAACTGAGAACTGGATCATCCAGGGCGGTTTCTCGTCTTTGATACCCGGAGCTGGGTTCAATGACATCTATACCTCAAACTGCAGCGGGCAAGGTTGCGGCCAAGGGTCCAAGATTCTGTTTTCGTCATTTATCCGGTTGAAGTTTACTTACTGATCTCGTGAGCACCGCGCTTCGTACGGTCCCCGGGGAATACGAATGAAAGTATCAAAATCCACGCTCAAGATCCTGTTGATTCTCGCGGTCATTGGCGTTTATGGAAGCCTGACTTTTGGGGGTTCGAAGTCTCGTGCGAACTCATCGAACCGCACAGATGCGGGCGGAACAGACAAGGGCGCTGCCGCAACTCAAAACCCACCGGCGGCGCAGGGCGCACGCCCACTTCAGGCCGCTGGTATGTTCGGCGAAACCCCGGAAGAGGCTATGCGGCGAAGTGCTGGCTGTATCGATTGCCACAAAGGCATCGAAGATATGCACAACGGCGTTATCAATCTCGGCTGCATAGATTGTCACGGTGGGAATGCCGACGCTCGCGCGCAGGGACAGCAAAAGGGATCAGCTGGATATGACGAGGCGAAAAGAGCAGCGCACGTGAAGCCGCGCTTCCCGGATCGCTGGAAGAGTTCTGCCAATCCGGAGCGACCCTACACCTTGACGCTCGATGAGAGTCTGGAATGGGTCCGGTTTGTGAATCCAGGTGATCTCAGAGTAGCGAACTTAAGTTGTGGTACAACCGAATGCCACTTCAACGACGTGCATACAGTCGGTAAAAGCATGATGAAGACGGGCGCCATGTTGTGGGGCGCCGCTCTTTATAACAACGGTGCATTTCCGTTCAAGAATTACCGATTTGGTGAGAGTTACGGCGCCGACGGACTTCCTGAAAGGCTGCAGACTGCGCCCCAACCCACCGCCGAAGAAACACGCAGAAAAGGTGTGCTTTCATACCTGGACCCGTTGCCTCGCTGGGAGATTTCCCAGATGAGCAATCTTCTGCGCACGTTTGAACTGGGCGGACGCAAGGCGGCGGAGATCGGTATTCCAAATATCAATGAGGCTCCCGGAAAACCGACGCAGAATCTATTGAGTCCGAGAGGACTCGGGACGAATCTGAGGACAGATCCCGTTTACATCGGACTGCAAAAGACACGTCTTCTGGACCCGATGCTTTCGTTCATGGGAACGAACGACCAACCGGGAGATTATCGATCGAGTGGATGTACGGCTTGCCATGTAATCTACGCGAATAATCGCAATCCGTTCGAAGCCGGGCCTTATGCTTCCTTCGGCCACACGGGCGAAAGCGCTAGCGGAGATTCGACCATCCCGCGGGGTGAGCCCGGACATCCCATCAAACACCAATTCACCAGGGCGATTCCTTCGAGCCAATGTGTCGTCTGTCATATGCATCCCGGGACAACAGTGCTGAACTCGTATTTCGGTTCGATGTGGTGGGATCTCGAGACAGACGGCGACAAGATGTATCCGAAGGAGGAACGAAAGCTCAGTCCTGAACAAAGACGAGACACAATCTTGCGGAACCCTGAAGAGTCGTCGCTCAGGGGCAAGTGGGGCGAACTCGACTTCTTGAAGAAGATCCGCGACGACGTGAATCCGCAGCTGAAACACACTCAGTTTGCAGATTTCAATGGACACGGTTGGGTATATCGCTATGTTTTCAAACACGACCGAAAAGGCAATCTTCTCGATGCCAAGAACAATCCTGTCGGTGAACTGACCAACGAAAAACTCCAACGAGCGGTCAATGAACCAGTAGGCGACGGCTCCGGGCGAGACGGCATTCCGGTTCATATGAAGGACATTCACGAAGAAAAGGGCATGCACTGCGTTGATTGTCACTTCAAACAAGACAACCACGGCGATGGAAAGCTGTACGGGGAAGTTCGAGCAGCAATTGAGATCGATTGCGTAGATTGTCACGGCACGATTACCAAAAAAGCGGATCCGACGTCTCGAGAAGCGTTGACCAGCGCGGCGGCAGGCGGCAATCGAATGATTGATTACAGGAACCTCCCGTCGCGGAAGGATAGGTTCTTCAAGAAAGACGGAAAGCTGTTCCAGCGAGCTGCGGTAGCGACTGATAAAGATGGGAAGCCGCTTGTGTGGGAAGTAAAGCAGGTGATGGATAGCGTCACGCCCGGTAATGCGAATTACAATGAAAAGGCTGCGCTTGCCAAGACGATCCTGAAGGATGGAAAAACCTGGGGAGCAGCGCCGAGGGATGATCTTCAGCTGGCGCACTCCAACAAGAGCATGACTTGTTACACCTGTCACACGTCCTGGACTCCAAGTTGTTTTGGCTGCCATCTAAAGCAAACCGCAAATCAGCAGAAACCAATGTTGCACAATGAGGGGATTCCGTCCCTGCGCAATTACACTTCCTATAATTTCCAAACCCTGCGCGATGATGTCTTTCTACTGGGAAGGGATGGAACGGTCACCGGAAAGAGAATTGCGCCAGTGCGGTCTGCTTGCGCGATTTTTGTGAGCTCGCAGAACGCCAATCGCGAGTGGATATACTCGCAGCAACAGACGGTTTCCGCAGAAGGCTATAGTGGGATTTCCTTCAGTTCGCATTTCCCGCACACGGTCAGGACGACTGAGACCAAGGGCTGCACAGACTGTCATGTGTCTGAGAACAATGACAACAACGCTTATATGGCGATGGCGCTGATGCAGGGAACTAATTTCTACAACTTCATCGGTCGCTATATGTATGTGGCGCAGGGTGCCGAAGGGTTTGAAGCAGTCGTGGTAAGCGAGCGCGATGAGCCTCAGGCGGTTATCGGCAGCACGTTGCATAAGCTGGCCTTCCCGGAAAACTACAAGAAACACGTTGAGCTTAAGAAGCAGCTAAAGGAGTTTTACGAACATCCCGGGAATGATGTCATAAGTAATCTTACGCTCTTCAAGAAGGAGAAAACCGAGGTTCTGAGTTTGCAACATCGAGGCGAGTTCCTGTACGCCGCAACCGGCGCAGGCGGGCTGAGAGTCTATGACATTGCAAACATAGATCAGAAGGCTTTTTCTGAGCGAATAACCAGCGCTCCGGTCTCGCCTTTGGGACAGCAGCTGTATGTGAAGACCAAATATGCGATGGCCGTTGCATCGCCGGCGACAATCGCGGTTGATCCCACCCGCAAGCATTACCCGGAAAATGAAGAATGGGAGAACCGCGACGACAAGCAGGGTATCAACCTGATCTATGCTTTCCTGTACGTTGCCGATAAATACGAAGGATTGGTACTCGTAAATGTGGCAACGCTTTTGGACGGCAATCCGAGGAATAACTTCCTAAAGCGCGCCCTGACCTGGAACCCCAATGGTATTTTGAATGGCGCTAACAACATAGTGGTTGCGGGGTCTCACGCTTATGTGACGTGTGATCGAGGACTGGTCATCGTCGATATCAGCGATCCAACCAAGCCACGTGTTGCGGGAGAGTTTGGAGCGCCGTTTATCAAGAATGCTCGCGCGGTTCAGGTGCAATTCCGCTACGCGTTCGTGACTGACTCGGAGGGGTTGAAAGTCATAGACGTTACTGATCCGAATCAGGCCCGCGCTGTAAATGGAGCAGTTGTTCCTCTATCGGACGCTCATAATTTGTATCTGGTGCGGACCTATGCCTACGTTGCCGCCGGGAAGCAGGGGCTCGCAATAATCGACATAGAGAATCCTGAAAAGCCCAAGCTGGATCAGATGTTCAACGGCGAGGGTGAGATCAAGGATGCACGCGACGTCAAAGTTGGAATGACTAATGTGAGCCTTTTCGCTTACATCGCTGATGGAGAGCACAAAGCAATACACGTGGTCCAGCTGACTTCGGCCGAGCAACCGGACAACTACGGATTCAGCCCGCGTCCGCATCCCGAGCTGATTGCGAGCAAGGAGACGCTTGGGCCGGCACTCGCTATCTCGGAAGGCGTCGATCGTGACCGAGCGGTGGACGAGAGCGGAAATCAGTTATCGGTGTTTGGGCGACGGGGAGCACGTCCTTTCAATGCGAGCGAGATGAAACGAATGTACATGATCGACGGGAAGATGTTCACCGTTCCGGAGATCAAGGATTCAAATAAGCGGGAGAATAGCGATATCCGCCGAGCTTTTGGACCCCCGCGAACAGTCGATTCCGGTTCTGCATCTCGAGAGAAGCGTCAGGGCACTGAATCAACTGAGAAGAAGGCTGGCGAGAACAACGGATCTTCTCAGGAGGCGCGGCTTAGAAACGTAGCCGAGTTGTCCAGTCTTGCAATTATGTCATTACCGCTGGCAGTAGTGCTTTTCCGGCTGCGTCGCCGGCGATGAGCATTCGGTTCAGGCATGCGTCGGGATTTGACGGAGATGATTAGATGAAACTGAAGCTGGCCGTTCTTATCATTTACGGACTCGGGCTGGCGATACCGGTAGCCGTGGGCGCGTCAATGTTTGGCGCTCCAATTGACCAGCAGACAGACAGCGGACGTGCGCAGAAGATTATCAGGCTCGACGAGAAGGGAAGACGTGGGGTGGTCTTTTTCGACCACACTGGACACGAATCTTTCATAAGCCCGGATGCTACAGTCGCACACCCGGCAAAAAAGGGCGCCGCATGCTCAGGTTGTCATCACTCAATTAGTGCGAGAGGGATTCCGGAACTGTACAAGTGCAACGTATGCCATCATCGCAAAGACGGCGATCCGCGAAATCCGAAGAACCGAGACTTTGATGAGGTTATGGCCGAACGGGCATTTCACGATAGTTGTATCGGGTGTCACAGGGCCGCGGAAAAGGGACCTACAACCTGCGGCGGTTGTCATAAACCTGGTGTCCCGCCGGCTGCACTAAAGTAAGCAGATCGGTTGGGATCGATCGTGGAAGAAGAGGGAAGTAAGTCGAAAAGGTCCGATGGGACCCGGAGGATGATTTGGCGATGCCGCGAATAAAGAAAAGTCTATTCGCATTGGCGTGCTTGCTTGTTGCGGGGGCTTACTTTGGTCTCCCATCTTACGCGGAAGAAAGCGCTTCGGCGGATCTTCAGCGGCTGCAGGTCACTGCGCCTCAAACCCAGCGTCCTCAAGCTACGCGCGAGCGCGCGAGCTTTGATCACAAGCGAAAAGAACACGCTAAGGTCACGTGCAACGTCTGCCATCGAGTGACACCACTGCAAATCGAGGTTACTTCTTTCCCGGCCCATCCCACTTGTGTAAGTTGCCACAACTTTGCCAAAGAGTACTTTACTCGTGGCAACGGGTTTTGCGGCGTA
>Ga0126382_10000137_pt1 | contig 26032 bp, 22 predicted proteins | sample PanSoiMetPlot_30_FD_92548 | JGI IMG/M metagenome (GOLD analysis project Ga0126382, IMG submission 92548) | Tropical forest soil microbial communities from Panama - MetaG Plot_30 | ecosystem: Environmental > Terrestrial > Soil > Tropical forest > Bulk soil | place: Panama | collected 2016-02-17
GACCGCACTGCCGCCGGCGAGCTGATGGAGCCGATCGAGGAGGTCCTGATCGACGTCGACGAGGAGCACACCGGCGTGGTCGTGCAGAAGCTCTCCGAGCGCAAGGGCGAGATGACCGAGATGCGCCCGTCCGGCGGCGGCCGGGTGCGGCTCGTATTCCACGCGCCCACACGGGGGCTCATCGGCTACCAGGGCGAGCTGCTCACCGACACCCGCGGCACCGCGGTCATGAACCGGCTGTTCCATGGCTACGGCCCCTACCGGGGCGAGATCGTGGGACGGCGCAACGGGGTGCTGATCTCCAATGACCAGGGCGAGGCGGTTGCCTATGCGCTGTGGAATCTGGAGGACCGTGGTCCGATGATGATCGAGCCGGGCTGGAAGGTCTATCGCGGCATGATCGTCGGCGAGCACACCCGCGGCAACGACCTCGAGATCAACGTGCTCAAGGGCAAGAAGCTCACCAACATCCGCACCCATTCCAAGGACGAGGCGGTGCGGCTCACCCCACCGATCCAGATGACGCTGGAGAAGGCGCTCGCCTACATCACCGACGACGAGCTGGTCGAGGTGACGCCCAAGGCGATCCGGCTGCGCAAGAAGCTGCTCGATCCCAACGACCGCAAGAAGGCGGAAAGGGTCAAGGAGGCGGCCGACATTTAGAGCGCCCCGTCCAATTACAGCGAATTGGCAATGCCCGTATCTGCGAGATCAATCGCGTTTTGCAAGGCGACGATGTTCGGCGCCTTGCTGCCTTCCTGCGGCGGCAGGTGCCAATACAGAATATGCGCGAAGAAAGAGTCCTGCTTCGCCTTGCTCTCGTAGACCGGCAAATCCGCTATGTTTTCTCCGAACACCGCGGCAGCCGGCCCGCCGATCGCATCGCCCCAAAGCAACTGGGATACGGGAAAATAAAGATTCGTCCACCGTGTAAGGCCAAACTGGCCCCCATGGTGGAAATATCGCACGTGATCGTTTGGATTCTCGAACGTCAGCCGGCCATCGCCGTCGAGATTCCGCGGCGGACACGTCGGGAACTCGCGTTCGCACACCCGCCGTTCGAAATCCATCTTGAGCTCTTCCTCGGTCTTACCCCGGCACATCAAGTAGTGGGCATGAGTAAGGGGACTGCCGAGGGTCACGAAGTCGGTGACGAGCCAAGCTCTCAAATCCTCGTCGCCAGGCATAGCCGCGCGGGCTCTTATTCGCGTCTGCGCGGCGTCCACCAGGCGTTCAAGCTCGGCAATGACCGCCCGCCCCTTCGCGCGCGCCTCCTTGCGCGCAGGTTCTTTGCGATCGATCGTTGCGAAATCCGATCCGAGCAGGCTTGGATCGGGCAAGCTCTGATTGACGCGACTGTAGTAGCTGCGCAGCATGTCGTAGGCGACCACCGCGCCGAGACTGTGCGCGACGACCACGATACGATCGTAGTCTCCGGACAGGTGCAACGCCTGAAGCGTATCGACTGCTTGCTTACGAATTTCGCGCCGGACTGCAACGTTGGCGGGCGAGTTGCGGAAATACCGGGCCGCATCGCCGAGATATGGTTGCAGGAACCCGGCATATAGCACGAGATAGATGGCGATGAAGTAGGCCGCGGCGATCGAGCTCCACGAGGATCTGATACTCCACGGTATCCACCCCAACTCGTACACTCGGGCAAAGTCGGCCATGTTCGGAATGCTCGAATAGGCGCGGGCGAACGCACTCGCATCCGAGGCGTGAACATAGAATTTGAAGCAGAAAAGCGAAAATGCCACCGCGGCCGCCGAAAGCACTAGCGCGGTGCCAAGTCCGACAAGGCCCCACCTCCCCATCGCGAATTTGACCGCTACTGCCGCCAGGAGAGCCGGCAATAGAAGATCCGTCAGATATCCAGCCAGTGGTCGGTGATAGAGCGTCGCGACATAGATCAGCGCAGCAGCGGCCGTGATGAGAAAACTCCATGCTGCAAGCTTGAACGATCTCTTCACAACGGAAACGATCAGGGCAAAAGCGGACGCAGCCGCGATCGTGACGGTAAAGACGAACACAAGCGAATGAAACTCGCGGATAAACGGCTGCGGCGATTCCGCGACCAGAGCGATCCTCTGAATGAAGAGAATAACGAACTGGATCGCCAGGAGACTGACGGAGAGAACAAGAAGGGCAAGAAAGACCAAGGTCGCCCAATAGAGCGCCCGTATGGAAGGCTTGAGGCGAGGGCCCCTGCGGGCGAGCTCGAACAGCCACAGCAGCACCGCCACCGCGCGTGTCTCGCTCATCAAATGCGCCCAGTACAGTTCGTGAAAATCTATTCGCCGGTGGTCGGCTTTCGGCACGAAATTCGTGGTGATGACGGGAAGGTCGATATCAACTCCGCTCAGCTGCGGGTGCGTCCAAATGCGCCTTTCAGCTCCGACCGAATGATCCCCCTCGAGCCAAGCCGCCTCGACCACTCCGCGCGCCGTATCGAGCGGCCGTTGGCTGCCCATGCCGTGAACGATCAAAACGGCCGTTCTCTTGCGACGACTACGCGTCTGCAGATTCGACATGCGATTTCCCCCGGGGCACGCGCGTGTTACTAAAAATTGTAACATTGGGATGTATATTTATCAATAGTTGTACCCAACATCTCCTCGGATAGTGAGCAAACGGGAGCATACTCTTTGTGACGCGCTGTTCGAGGCAGCCCGCGAGCAATCCAGCGCACAAAAAAGCTGCTCCATCGCAACAACTGCCTGAAAGAAGCAGCCTCGGAATAGAGACTGGGCAGATGTGATAGGTTCCGCGAAACGAGCGACTGATCGGAGATATCGATGCACATCGACGTTACTCCCGCGCAAGCACGCACCATCCTCGCGGCGATGCGCGCGGTCGCCGAGGCCGGCTCCGCGTTCACCGACGCCGATCGCGCGAGCATCGTCGCGGCGGCGCGCTACATCTTCAAGCTCACGCTGCCGCCCGATCTCGCCGGCCTGACGCCGCCCAAGCCGGATGACCTCAAAGCGCTCGCGGCAAAGGGCGACCTCGCCACCGAGGCGGTGCGCTTCGCGACCGTGATGGCGTTCGTTGACGGCACGCTCGACAACGCCAAGCTCACGGCGGTGCTGAAGCTGGCGGCGAGCCTCGGCGTTGACGCCGACTTCGTCCACGACGTTGCGGAGATCACGCAGGGCCACGTGCATGAGGCCACGGCGCACATGATCCGGGCGAATCTGGAGAGCATTACCGGCAAACCCTGGACCACCGACAACGACGCGATGGCGTTTTTCCTGCCCTACAAGGGAGTCAACGCCGATCCGGCGCTGGCGGCACGCTTCCGCGCGCTTGCGGATTTGCCCGAGGGAACTTTCGGGCACGCCTTCGCGGTGTTTTACCTTAGCCAGAAATACGCATTTCCCGGCGAAGAGGCTGCGCTCAACATCAAATTCGCCGCGCCGCACGATTCTTCGCACCTGCTCGCGGGCTACGACACGACCCCGCGCGGCGAGCTCCTGGTGTCGACCTTTACCGCCGCCATGCATCGCAAAGAGGCGATGTCCGGCCACATCCTGCCGGTGCTGTTCAGCTGGCATCTCGGCATCGCGCTCAACGAAGTTGCCGGCGCGGCCAAGGGTGCGCTCGATCCGGAGGAGTTCTGGCACGCCTGGGCGCGCGGCGAACGCATGAAAGTCGACCTGTTTGGGCCGGAATGGGACTTCTGGGCGGCGACGCGCGAGCCGATCGATGCAGTTCGCGCACAAATCGGACTCACCGCGTAACTGATTCGTTCTCTTGTTCTTTCTCTCGGCGCAGCGCCGGTGCGCACATAGCACTGCTCTATGCCGACGCGCGCAACGTCGGCGCATTTTGCCGAACGTGCGTGGCGCCGCTGCAACATCCCGTTATACCGCGAACATGTCTCGGTTTTTTACGTTACCGCCGGTCATGAGTGGTGTCGCAGTGTGACAAATCCACATCAGGACGCGCCCACATTAACCTAGCGTTAAACATACCTCTTGAAGGCGACGGTCGTGCTTGCTTGTATCTAGGTATGAGCACGATCCTGATCGAAGTCCGTCGCGCGAAGCCGTCCGATGCAACGGCCATCGCCTCGACTCATGACGAAGCCTGGCGCGGCGCCTATCAGGGCGTCATCCCCGGCACCGAACTCGAAAAGCTCATCAATCGCCGCGGTCCGCAATGGTGGGACAGCGCGATCCGCAAAGGCAGCCGCATCGCGGTGCTCGCCTTCGGCGATTGCGTGGCGGGCTATGCCAATTACGGCCGCAACCGCGCGCGCAGCCTCTACTACGATGGCGAGATCTACGAGCTCTATCTGCGGCCGGAATTCCAGGGGCTCGGCTTCGGCCGCAAGCTGTTCACCGCCGCGCGGCGCGACCTCGTGCAGAGCGGGCTGCAGAGCCTGGTGATCTGGGCGCTGTCGGACAACGAGCCGGCGACCGGCTTCTACCGTGCGCTCGGCGGCAAGGCGGTGGCACGCTCCTCCGAGCGCTTCGGCACCCGCGTGCTCGACAAGGTCGCCTTCGCCTGGAATAGCTGACGCGGCTCCACAAACCACCGACCACGTCCGACCAATTCTAGTTGTCGTCCGTTCGCCGCTGTCCGAAATCGGGCGGCGGCAGGCTCGCGATCGCACAGGCCGCGCGCACGGTGTTGGCGAGCAGGCATGCGATCGTCATCGGCCCGACGCCGCCCGGCACCGGCGTGATCGCGCCCGCCACCTCGGCTGCCTCCGCATAAGCGACATCGCCGACGATGCGCGACTTGCCGTTTGCGGTCACGCGGTTGATCCCCACATCGATCACGGTGGCGCCCGGTTTGATCCAGCCCTTGCGCACCATCTCGGGACGGCCGACGGCGGCGAAGAGGATGTCGGCGCGCCGGCAGACCGCTGGCAAGTCGCGCGTGCGCGAATGCGCGACCGTCACCGTGGCGTTCTCCGCCAGCAGCAGCTGCGTCAGCGGCTTGCCGACGATGTTGGAACGGCCGACCACGACGGCTTCGAGTCCCTCGAGCGACGGGTGCACGGTCTTGGCCAGGACAATGCAGCCGACCGGCGTGCAGGGCGCCAGCGCCGGCAGCCCGGCCGACAAGCGGCCGGCATTCTCGGGATGAAAGCCGTCGACGTCCTTGCGTGGATCGATGGCGGAGATGACCTTCTGCGTATCGATCTGCTGCGGCAGCGGCAGTTGCACCAGGATGCCGTGCACGGTGGGGTCGGCGTTGAGGCGCGCCACCAGGGTCAAGACATCGCGTTCGCTGGTGGTGTCGGGCAGGCGATGATCGAACGACCGCATACCGCTGCTGGCGGTCATCTTCACCTTGCTGCCGACATAGCTTTCGCTGGCGGGGTTGTTGCCGACTAGCACGACCGCGAGCCCCGGAATGATGCCGCGATCGCGCCCGAGACGGTGCACAATATCCGCCACCTTGCCGCGCAGGTCCGCGGCGATCGCCTTCCCGTCTATGATCTTTGCGGTCATCTGGCCCCCTGGGACTCCCGTTACGCCTTCGTGCAGATGCTTTCCAGTGCCGCCGTGAGCGTCGCGGCGGCGCCGACGACCTTCAGGCGCTTGAGCCGCGCCGTGGCCCCGGCCACCAGGCTCACGTCGCGGGCAGCAACACCGAGCGTTTTGGCGAGGAGCTTGACGAGCGCGGCGTTCGCTTCGCCGTCGCTGGCGGCCGCGCGCACCCGCACCTTGAGCACGCTGCGTCCATCCGCCAGTTGCTCCACGTTTTCGACCGCGTCGCGCCCGCCTCGCGGCGTGAGCCGGACGCAAAGGACGATGCCGTCCGACGACGCAAGCCAGGGCTTGCGACTCGGCCGATCGTCCGAGCTCACGAAATCAACATCCGCAGCAGGACCGGCAGGACCACGAGCTGAATGAACCAGATGATGATGATGACGATGACCGGTGAAATGTCGATGCCGCCGAGATTGGGCAGCACGTTGCGAATCGGCCGCAGCACCGGCTCGGTGACCCGGTAGAGGAATTCGCCCACGATCGAGACGAACTGGTTGCGTGGATTGACCACGTTGAAGGCGACGAGCCAGCTCATGACCGCGGCGGCGACCAGGATGTAGATATAGAGAGTCAGGAGAAAGGATATGAAGCTGAAGAGTTCGATCATTGCTCGCTTCCGCCCGTCCGGTGTCCAGAACCCGAAATTTCGCACTCACCGCGCGGCGAACACGTTTGCGAATGTCGGGCTCAAACGGACACTCGAATCATGGAGTTGCCGGTGTCCTTCGATTCCGAAGCTCGTTTCGGACGTGCTGCGGGTTGTACGAACGTCGGAATCGGCACACCAGCGCGCCTGACGTGTACAGTTCCGGCGCCGGGGCGGCAAGCCCAAGCTCCCCTGCAAGTTAAAATCGGCCGCATTGCCCGCCTCTTGCGAGGCTTCGGGCGCTTCCCTTGACACTTCGAGGGGTGGCCCCATAAATGACCCGCACATACCAGCCCGTGCAACACTTTCCGCTTTGTTGCACTTCGGCGGGGCCGTAGCTCAGTTGGGAGAGCGCCTCGTTCGCAATGAGGAGGTCAGGGGTTCGACCCCCCTCGGCTCCACCAGCCTTCGCCGGCATAAGCGCGTTTACGCGCGTCTTGACGCGCTATGCGCGGCGGGCTTCGGCTGGCAAGCCAGCATGCACGACACGAATGCGGGCCGGGGCCCAACCACCATCTGCCGGCACTGTCACCTATGATCCTACCCGTGCCGGAGTCGATCCTGCGCCACCGCCCGTTCATGCTCTACTGGAGCGCGCGGACCTGTGTCGCCCTCGGCTACCAGATGCTGGGCGTGGCGGTGGCCTGGCAGATGTACGCGATCACCGGCAGCGCCTTCGATCTCGGCCTGGTCGGGCTCATGCAGTTCCTGCCCTCCGCCGCCTTCATGCTGGTGGCGGGCCAGATCGCCGACCGCTACGACCGGCGCCGCCTGCTCCAGCTCTGGCAGATGGTCGAGGGCCTCGCCGCCGCGGCCTTGGCGATTGCGTCAGTGTCGGGCTGGGCCAGCAGGGGATTCATCCTCGCGACCGTCTTCGTGTTCGGCACTGGACGGGCGTTCGAGATGCCGACGCAGTCGACATTGCTGCCCAACGTGGTGCCGGCATCGTTGTTTCCGCGCGCGGTCGCCGCCTCGGCCTCCACCACCCAGCTCGCAACCATCATCGGGCCCGCCGCCGGCGGCGCGCTCTATCTGCTCGGCCCGACCGTTCCCTACACGATATGCTGTGCGCTCATCTTTGCTTCGGTTGTGCTCCTGGCCTTCATGCGGATCGAGCGGCCGGCCACGACGCGCACCCCGATCAACCTGACGGCCTTCTTTGCCGGCATCTCCTATATCCGGCACAATCCGATCGTGCTTGGCGTGATCTCGCTCGACCTGTTCGCGGTGCTGCTCGGCGGCGCCACCGCGCTGCTGCCGATCTTCGCTGATGAAGTCTTCCACCTCGGCGCCGAGGGGCTCGGTCTGCTGCGCGCCGCTCCTGCTGCGGGCGCGCTGGCGATCACCGCGCTGCTCACCACCTCTCCGCTGACGCATCGTGTTGGCGCCGTCATGTTCACGAGCGTGGCTTGCTTCGGCGTCGCCACCATCGTGTTCGCTCTGTCGACCTCGTTCGTGCTGTCGATGATTGCATTGGCGGTGCTGGGTGCGGCCGACGCGGTGAGCGTCGTGATCCGCATGACGCTGGTGCAGATCGAGACCCCCGACGAGATGCGCGGACGAGTCAACGCGGTGAATTCGCTGTTCGCCGGCACGTCGAACCAGCTCGGTGATTTCCGCGCCGGCCTTATGGCGGCGTGGCTCGGCGCCATTCCCGCGGTGCTGGTCGGCGGCGTCGGAATCCTGGTCGTGGTGCTGATCTGGATGCGTGCGTTTCCCGCGCTGCGTCACGCCGACAGTTTCTACGCGAAGAAGACGTGAGCGACGATCAGGGCTCGCTCGCCGCCGGCTTTCCCAGCCAATGATTGAGGAACGCCGCCAGCCACGCCCGCCCCGCCGGATCGTAGACCGCGCGGTCCGCGAAATGCGCCGGGCGCGGCTTGGCGTTCGGCAGCAGCATGCGTTCGTGCCCGCGCGTCGTCCACCGGCACATCATGGCGTGGGTCACGTCGGGATGGAATTGCAGCGCGAAGGCGGCGCCGTCGTAGCGGAAGGCCTGCACCGGAAACGAATCGCCCTCGGCCAGGAGGTGCGCGCCGAGCGGCAGGTCGAAGCCCTCGCGGTGCCACTGGTAGACCTGCTCCGGCCAGGGATCGCAGACCTCGCGCCCGGTATCGGTTGGTCGGATCGGATAGTAGCCGACCTCGGCATGACCGTCGGGATGCTTGTAGACGCGGCTGCCGAGATGATGCGCCAGCATCTGCGCGCCGAGGCAGATACCGAGAAACGGCTTCTTGGCCTTGAGCGGCAAGGCGATCCAGTCGATCTCGCGGCGGATGAAATCATCGGTGTCGTTGGCGCTCATGGGACCGCCGAAGATGATGGCGGCGGCGTGCCCGTCCATGGTGTCCGGCAGCGAATCGCCGAGCCGCGGACGACGCATGTCGAGGGGATAACCACGCTGCTGCAGCGCATGGCCGACCCGCCCAGGAGTCGACGTCTCCTGGTGCATCACGATCAGGACCGGCTGCAACTTTTTGGTCATGTCGCGCAAAACCCGCGATTTCAATGGCCTGCTCGACCCGGGAATTCAAGCGCGTCACGCGCGCAAGTGCCATGAATCCGGCGCAAGACTTGAGATTCTTTCGTTGGCGCATGTCGTTTTCGGAAAACCGGTTCCCACTTTTCCGGGACATGCGCTAGCGGGCGCGGCTCTTCTGGGCGAGATCGGTGGCCTTGAGCAGGATGTTGCGCGGCACAAAGCGCACGAGCGTCGTCAACACTTTGTTGGCCAAGCCCGGGACCACCACCGGGCGGCCTTCCGCGAGACCGCGATAGCCGTCGGCCGCCACCCGGCCGGCAGAGCGCGTCAGCAGCGGCGAGAAAGTCTCGGTACTGATGCCGGCACGAGCCTGAAACTCGGTCGGTACCGGACCCGGGCAGAGCGCGGTCACCCGCACGCCGCGCGGCGCGAGCTCGTGGTGCAGCGCCTCGCTGAAGGACAGCACGTAGGCCTTGGTGGCGTAATAGACCGCCATGCCCGGACCGGGCAGGAACCCCGCCACCGAGGCCACATTGAGGATGCCGCCGCGGCGACGCTCGAGGCTCTCGATGAAAGCGAGCGAGAGATCGGTGAGCGCGCGCACGTTGAGATCGATCATGGCGAGCTGCGTCGCGCGATCGAGCTTGTCGGCGTCTCCGAACAGGCCGAAGCCGGCATTGTTGACCACGATGTCCGGCTCGAGACCGCGCTGCGCGAGCGCCTCGGCGATATCGTGCGCGGCGTCGATGCGCGCGACGTCGGCGCGCAACACGGTCGGCCGCGTGGCGCCCTTCGCCGCGATGGCGTCGGCGAGCGCGGCGAGCGCCTGTTCTCGTCGTGCAACGAGGACGACCTCGTGACCATGGGCGGCGAACTCGTGCGCCAGCGCCGCGCCGATGCCGGCCGAGGCGCCGGTGATCAGCGTGACGGGGCGCTTCTCGCCGGTCACGTCTCGCCGGTCCCGCGCCGGTCCGCCACCCGTTGGCCGAGCTCGATGCGGTCGCGCGAGGAAATTCCGAGCAAGTCAGCCGCCCGCCAGATCAGATTGCTCTCGAACTCGCCGACGTGGCCGTCGGCATAAGCGATCTCCCACATCATTTCCACCACGCGCCGGCGGCCGTCCTCGTCGAGCGAGCGGTTGAGCAGGCTGGTGAAGTGGTAAAGATCGATCGCCTCGTGCTCGGCCTCGGTCGCCTCGGCCAGGAGTTCGTCTGTGGTCACCTCGTCGAGATCGAACCGCCGCTTGATGACGGCGTGCAGCTTGGCGCGCTCGACCTCGGAAATGCTGCCGTCGATCCCGGCCGCATGGACCAGCAGCGCCGCTGCCGCGAGCCGGTAGTCGTTGGGCTCGAAGTGAATCGGCTGCTTGCCGCCCTCTGCGACCTCGGACAGGAATCTGCGGAAGCTCTGGAACATGTCTGCGCGCCGTGCCGGTGGAACGGCGCCACGTTGCACGCCGGACCTGCAAAGTCCAGGGCAGCTTGCCCTATTGGACGGCCCTGCCCTTGCGGAAGCTCGCCTCGAGCAGCTCGAGATTGTTCCGCACGTAGGGATTGGCCGGATCCTGGGCCTGGGCCTGCAGCAGGGTCTGGCGCGCGCGCGGATAGTCGCCGCGCAGCATGTAGGAGTAGCCCCAGTTGTTGAGCAGCTCGGCGGTGGGGCCCGCGATCTTGGTCGCCTGGTCGTAGGCACGATCGGCCATATCGAAGCGGCGCAGCCGGTCATAGGAGGCCGCGAGCCCGACCCAGGACTCCAGGTCGCGCGGATGCTGCTCGACCGCGCGGCGGAAGTATTTTTCGGCAAGGCCGAAATTGGCGGCGCGGAAATGCTTCTTGCCGAGATTGAGATCGTCGTTGGGATCGTTGCCGAGCAAGCCCTTGGGGACGGCATCTGGCTGCAGATCGCCCACCGGCGGCGAGCGCACGGTGCCGGTCGTCGCCGGCTCGGCTTCGGCCACCGGTGCGATGCCTTGGGTGGTTTCGGGTTTCGACTGAATGAGATCGCCGAGCTTGGTCGAGGTCTCGCAGCCGGTGAGCCAAGTGAGGCACGCGACGGTCGCGACGACCACTCGGCTTGCTCTCACTCCCATCACGCGTTCCTCGGCGAAACCAACCCGTCGGCTTGAGTCCGCCGAGGCGCTAGCACGCACGCGACGCTCCGGTACGGCCATAGGTACAAACCGGTACGACCAAGCTAGGCGATGATGGTTAAGATTCTCTGCGTCTCGACTGACCGCTTGCGGCCCGCGCAGAGCCCGAAAAATCGCAATCGGATCAGGCCAGTATGTAGGCCCCGGCGGCGTGCCGGCCGGGACCGGCGGCTCAATAGTGCCCGGTGTAGAGGCGAACGATGACCGGCAGCAGGATCACGACGAACAGCACCGGGAAGATGCAGACCATCATCGGCACCGCCAGCTTCGCCGGCAGGCTGTAGGCCTTCTCCTCGGCACGCGAGAGTCGCTTGTGGCGCATGTCGTCGCTGTAGACCCGCAACGCATCGGTGATGCTGGAGCCGAGCTCGGCGGACTGCTGAATGAGGGTCGCGAACGAGCGGGCCTCTTCCAGGCCCAGACGGTCGCCGAGATGCTCGAGCGCGTCGGTCATGGTGCGGCCGGCCCGGATTTCCAGGTTGGTCATGTGGATGTTGGTGCAGAGCGACGGATAGGAATCGGCGAGCTCGCGTCCGACCCGCTCGAGCGCCGCCTCCATGCTCAGGCCGGAATCCGCGCACACCACCAGCAGGTCCATAAAGTCCGGAAAACCGGAACGGTGCTCGTTGCGGCGCCCGGCGATGCGCCGGTCGAGATACACGCTCGGACCCACATAGCCGAGGATGCCGCCGGCGATCACGGCGAACCAGAACATAGTGCCCTTGAGCGTGAGGATCATGGGCATGAAGATGAAGATGGCGAAGGCGACGCCGATCGCCAGCGCGGTCCGCGCCGCGAAGAAGTAGGCGACGGCATGGGTATCGAAGATGCCGGCCTGCACCATCCGGCGACGCAGCACCTTCACGTCGCCCTTGTCTTTGTCCTTGTCGCTGACGGCGTAGTGCTTGGTGGTGTAGTCGAGCAGGCGCTGCACGGCCCGCAGGCTCGAGCTGCGCAGCGCGCGGTCCTCGCCCTCGTCGGCGAGGCCGGCGGCGCGGCGCTTGACCGCGCCACGCGCGCGCCACGCCAACATGACACCGAAGGTCAGCACCGTGGTCGCCAGGAACACGAGCAGCGCCAGCAGTATGGTGGAGCCGTCGTCGAACACGCCGGCCAGGATGTCCGCCGCGTCCATCGCTAGATCCTGAAATTTACCATCCGGTACATGATGAAGTTGCCGAGCAACATCCAGGCCCCGGCCATCCCAAGCACCTTCTTGGTGAGGGCCTCGTGCCAGACGCTGGCGTAGAAGTCGGGCGACACGATCTGGATGATCAGGAACATCGCGATCGGCAGCGATGAAAGGATCATGGCCGACGCGCGCCCTTCCGACGCCAGCGCGCGGATCTTGCGCCGCATCTTGAAGCGGTCGCGAATGACGCCCGACAGGTTCTCCAGGATCTCGCCGAGATTGCCGCCGGTCGATCCCTGGATCGCGACCGCGGTCACGAACAGCGGCAGATCGTCCTGGCCGATGCGGAAATAGAGGTTGCGCAACGCGGTTTCGAGATCGGAGCCATAGGTGATCTCGTCGGCGACGATGCCGAACTCGCTGCCGATCGGATCCGACATTTCGCGGGCGACCATAGTGATCGCGATCGGGACCGGATGGCCGGCGCGCAGGCTGCGCACGATCATGTCGAGCGCATCGGGGAACTGCGCGCCGAACTTCTTCCACCGCCGGCCGCGCAGAATGCGCAGCACGAGATACGGCAGCAGGGTGCCGCAGAACAAGGCGATCAGCAGCGCCTCGAGCACATTGCCGCGCCAGACCAGGGTGAGACCGAACGAGATCATGGCGCCGACGGCGACGATGATGAGAACCTTGTTGAGCCCGATGGTCAGCCCGGACTGCAGGATCATCTTGTTGAGGAGCTCGAGGCCGATACGGTAGTTGCCGCCGGCGGTGAGGCCGCGCTCCCGGCGCAGCTGCACCAGCACGTTCTCACGGCTGGGCTCGTTCTTGAGCAGCTTGAGCCGGCGATTGACGTTGTCGCGATAGGAGGCGCCGGAGAACGCCAGCAGGTAGACGCCCTCGACGAACAGCCCGGCCGAGACCGCGATCAGGGCATAGATCAGGTATATCGGATCGAGATCGAACGACATGGCGATCGCGTCGGCGTCAGAGCTGTTGCGACGGGTCGAAATAGGATCCCGGGATCTTGATGCCCATGTTCACGAGATCGCCGAGGAAGCGCGGGCGTACGCCGGTCGCCTGGAAATGCCCGATCACGGCACCGTCGGGCGAGGTGCCGGTGCGCACATATTTGAAGATCTCCTGCATCTGGATGATGTCGCCTTCGAGCCCGGTGATCTCGGCGATGCTGGTGACCTTGCGCTTGCCGTCGGACAGGCGCGAGAGCTGCACGATCACGCGGATGGCGGCGGCGATCTGGCCGCGGATGCTGGCGATGGTCATCGGCAGGCCGGCCATGCCGATCATCTGCTCGAGGCGGGAAATGGCGTCGCGCGGCGTGTTGGCGTGAATGGTCGCCATCGAGCCTTCGTGGCCGGTATTCATGGCCTGCAACATGTCGAAGGCCTCCTCGCCGCGGCACTCGCCGAGGATGATGCGGTCGGGACGCATGCGCAGCGCGTTCTTGACCAGCTCGCGCTGGCGAATCTCGCCTTTGCCTTCGAGATTGGGCGGGCGCGTTTCCATCCGCCCGACATGCGGCTGCTGCAGCTGCAGCTCGGCGGCGTCCTCGATCGTGAGCAGGCGCTCCTTCTCCGAGATGAAGGCCGACAACGCGTTGAGCATAGTGGTCTTGCCGGAGCCGGTGCCGCCGGAAATGATCGTGGTCACGCGCGCCTTCACGGCGGCCGCCAGTACCTCGGCCATCGGCGGCCTGATCGCCCCCACCTCGACCAGCTTGTTCAGGCTGAACGGCTTCTTGGAGAACTTGCGGATCGAGACCAACGGGCCGTCGACACCGATCGGGCGCACCGCGACGTTGACGCGGGAGCCGTCGAGCAGACGCGCGTCGCACATCGGATGCGATTCATCGACCCGGCGGCCGACCGCCGCGACGATCTTGTTGATGATGCGCAAGAGGTGCGCCTCGTCCTTGAACCGCACGCCGCAAGGCTCGAGCACGCCGCCGCGCTCCACATAGACGCATTCATGGCCGTTGATCAGGATGTCGGCGATGGTCGGGTCCTTGAGCAGCGGCTCGAGCGGGCCCAGGCCCGTCATCTCGTCGAGGATCTCGGAGACGAAGTCGTTGAGCTCCTGCTGGTTGAGCGCCAGCCGCTCGACCAGGATGTATTGGGTGACGAGCTGCTGCACGTGGGCGCGGATCTGCTCCTCGGGCAGCCGTTCCAGAGCCTGCAGATTGATCTCCTCGATCAGCCGGCGATGCAGGCGGACCTTGGCGTCGAGCAGCTTGTCGCTCTGCAGCGGATTGACTGCGGGCGCCTGGGCGATGGGCTCCGCAGCGGGCTCGGGAAACACCGTCCAGGAGACGGTTTCGAGCGCGGCGGGGGGCGCCTCCGCGGGCCCGGGCCCCGGAGCAGAGCGCTTGACCGTGAATCGACCGGACATCTTCGTTCCTCTGTCGCTCCCAGTGACGTGCCGAAGTCTCGGCGTCAGCCCCGCATCCAGGACAGTTTCAGCTTGCTCGTCCCGCCGGCGCTGGCCGCGTCGCCGGGCTTGGCAGCCGGCGGCGGCTGGATCAGTTTTCGGATTTGCTGCGTGATGGCGTTGCCGGGCTTGACCTCGTCGAGCGGCACGCCACGGTCGATGGCTTCGCGCACCAGGCCGTAGTTGTTCGGGATGCAGGCGGCGAAGGCGTCGCCGAGCACCTGCTCGATGTCGTTCTTGCTCAGGCCGGAGGAAAACATCTTCTGGACGAAGCGATTGATGATCACCTGCGGGTGCGGCCCATCGCCCAGCCGCTCGCGGATCGCCTCGACCAGCTGCTTGGCATGGCGCAAGCCCGGCACGGTCATCTCGCTGACGATGAAGAGCTTGTTGGAGCCGAGCAGCACGCTGTCGGTCCAGGAAAACCAAGTGCGCGGCATGTCGAAGACGACGTAGTCGAAATGCGAGGACACGAGGTCGAGCAGTCGCGTGACCACGTCCGGGTCGAACGAGCGCATCTCGGCCGGGCGATTCGGCGCGGCAACGACCGCCAGACCGGACGAATGGTGCGACAGCATGACCTCGAGCAATTGCCGATCGAGCCGCTCCGGACGCGGCTCGATTTCATTGAGATTGAGGCGCGGCTCGAGGTCGAGATAGTCGGCGCAGGCGCCATGCTGGAAATCGAGATCGACCAGGCAGGTCTTGGTCTTGCCGCGCTGACCACTGTTGAGCAGCATCATGGCGCTCTGCACCGCCAGCGTGGTCACGCCGGCACCACCGACCGCCGGCAGGAAGGTGTAGATCTGCGATTCCGCTTGTTGCTCGGAAGATGCAGGCGGCGGCTCCTTGGCCACGCGGGCGCAGGTCCGCACCAGGTCGACCGGGGAGACCGGCTTCACCATGAAATCGGCGACGCGCATCTGCAGCAGCGTGCGAGCGACGCCATGGTCAAAGGCCTGGGTGACGACGACCACCGGCGGCCAAGGCCCGATGCGGGCCATCAGGCGCTCGAGCGCCTCCATCTCGTCCGGCTGGCCGGCGTCGAGATCGATGACCACGACCGTGGCTTGCTCGAGGTCGAGCATCGCATCGGCCGCCGCGAGCGGCCCCGACACGAGACGCAACGCGATCTGGTCGCTGGCGCCGAAGGTGGCCCGCGCCTGTTCCTCGAAACCGGAATCGGAAGCGAGCACGACGACGTGCGTCTTGCCCGCTACGATGTTGGTCCGGCCGATTCCCATGGCGTCCGTCACGCACTCATCTGACGCCGGCGACCGGGGCCGCCGACTGCGGGGCCGCCTGCTGCGGAACCGTGATGTGCTCGGTCGTGATCGGCGCCGGTGGCGACTGTTGCGAATAGGTGTTGGTCGTGAGCGGGACCGGCCGGATCACCTCGTGGCGCCGGTAGCGTTCGGCCGCGCCCGCCATGCGCTCGCCGTTGAAGGCGATGTTCTTGTTGCCGACGTAGCGTGGCCACGGGTCGACCATCTGCGAGACCCGATTGACCGCGATGTGGTCGTCGGCGCCGAGCGCCACCGTCTCGCGGCGATCGAAATAGATGTCGGAGCAGCCGCCGAGCGTGGCGCCGAGCACGACGACCGCGCCCAGCTGCTTGCAGCGCGCGTTAATTCTTGACGGCGACAACATTGGCCCCCTCCTTGCGCAGATCGATGATGTGACCGGTGAACGGCCGCTGGCGGCCAACCGCGAGGCGTACGTCCGCCGGCGTGACCTCGGACTTGCCCATCAGGAAGAAGTCGATGTCGTTCGCCGGAAGCGTATTGTCGAGCGGTGTCTTCACCACGTCGCCCGGCCGGGTCGGCCGCACCAGCCGCGGCGTGACGATGATGGCGAGGTCGGTCTCGTTCTTCTTGTAGCTTGCGCTGCGGAACAGGGCGCCGAGCACCGGCACATCGCCGAGCCAGGGCAGCTGCTCCTGCGCGGTCGTGCCCTTGTTCTGCAACAGGCCGCCGAGCGCGAAGCTCTGGCCATCGCGCAGCTCGATCGTGGTCGAGGCGCGGCGAACGATCAGCGGCGGGATGTTGTAGCCCGAGATTTGCACCGGATGGCTCTGGTCGAGCTCGCTGACCTCCGGCTCGATCTTGAGATTGATCACCCCGTCGCGCAGCACGGTCGGGGTGAAGGCAAGCCCCACGCCGTACTTCTTGTAGTCGACGGAGACCACGCCAAGCGATTGCGGGACCAGGATGGGAAATTCCCCGCCGGCGAGGAAGCTCGCGGTATCGCCGGAGAGCGCGACCAGGTTGGGCTCGGCGAGGCTGCGGATCAGACCCTTCTCCTCGAGCGCGTTAATGGCAACGTTGACGCTGAGCCCGGCCTTGTTCATCACGCCGAACAGGAAGCCGAACGGCGCCGCCGAGGTCCCCAGCACGCCCGCGGAGGTGATTGCGTCCGGCAGGACGGGCAGCGACCGGGCCGGCACCTCGTTGCCGATATTGGCGAGGGTGTTCTTTCCGAAGCTGTTCCACTGGATGCCAAGCGCGCGGCCGGCCTGGCGTTGGGCCTCGATGAACCGCACCTCCAGCATCACCTGCTGAGGCGCCAGCACCTGCACGGCATTGATGATATCGGGCGCAAACTGGCGGGCGATGACCACCGCCCTGTCGAGCGTCGGCGCGTCGTGCGCGGTGCCCGAGAGCATGATGCGGCCGTTGGCCGAGGTCACGTTGATGCCGGGGCCGGTCATCCGGCGCAGCTCAGCGGCGAGCCGCGAGATGTCGTACGACACCTCGACGTCGAAGATGCCGATCAGCCGCTTTTCCTCGCCGTAGACCGACACCCGCGTCGTGCCGATCTTCTTGCCGAGGATCGACAGCGACCGGTCGGTCAGCGGCGTGACGTCGGCGACGTCGGAATCCCCGATCGTGATATCGGTGAATGGTGCGTCGATGCGGACGTCCTCGGTCTTGCCGATCGGGATGCCGATCGAGACTGACCGCTTGGCGCTGATCGGGAGCAGGCGCTGCGCCTGCGCCTCGCCGACCGCGATCGGCGACAGCGACGCGGTCACGATGGCGGCCGCCGCCAACGCTGCGAGCAGCCCGCCGCCGCGACGTTCCACATTCATGATCCTGTCCAGATATCGCCGCCCCCGGGCCGCGACATGACGCCTGCTATTCCAGTCCACGATACTTCTCCCCGTCGATTTCGCCCTCTATCCCCATAGAGGGATCCGTCTAGTTAGCTCCTGCCGTAGTCACTGCGCGGCCGTCAGTCTCGACCGGCACGTTGTAGCCTTCCTTGACCGTAGCGGCCTTGCTGCTTCCCCGGCTCACCGTGATGGTGACGGACTTGCCGCGACCCCGATCCGGAATCATCTCCTGGAAGAGATCCTTGATCGTGACGCGCAGCGGCTTTTCCGACTCCGTCTCTCCCGCCTTGCGCAGAAGCAGCGACAGCGTGCCGATCGAGCTGGCGAGCCCGAGCTTCTGCGCACCGGTCGTGTCGACCTCGAGCGTCACCGACTTGGCGACCGCCGGGTTGGCGGCGCGCTCGTCGGCCACCTGATCGATCGCGAGCACGCGCACATCCTGCAGCACGACCTGCGTCGAGGCATTGTCCTTGTCGAGCTGACGCGTCAACGCGACGTCGACGTGATCGCCGGGCAGCACGTGGCCGCCGACGCCGTCCACGTCATTGACGCGAATCGTCACCGCCTTCATGCCTGGCTGAACCAGCCCGGACAACGTCGCGCGCTGGCCCGGCCCGGTGATCTTGACCGAAAGCACGGCCTCGTTCGGCTCGATGGCGGTGAGCACGATGCGCTTGCCGTCCTTGAGCACATCATCGATCTTGGCGAAGGCGCCCTGCGGCAGCGGCCCATCGGGCCACGGCATTTCACGCAGGGAGTCGGGTCCGAGCTCGAGGCCGTAGCGCAGCGGCTTGGCCGCGACCACCAGAGTCTGCGTTGCCAGAGGCTTCTTGCGCGCGTCGAGGTTTCGCGCCCGCATCTCGGCCTGGCTGTTGAGCCAGCCCTGCGCAAGAAACACCGCGAGCAAGCCGAACAGAGCGGCAAACCCGATCATTACGATGGTGCTCAGGCGCACGGCGAAATCCTTTCGCTGACGAACGACGTCTGTCCGTCTCGTCGGGGCGAGTATAGGATCGTCGGTAGTATTGATTTGGTGAAATGACTTGCGCTTCTTCCCCTATGCTGAAGATCGTTTGAAAGTTCATGTTTGACGCTTTCTGTACGAATTCGATTGAACTGTGAGGTAACCTTTATGGAGATTCACAACATCGGAGAAAGCATTGTGGCGACGGGTTGATCGGCACCGTGTTGCCGAGCCAACATGTGCCGGCGCGGAACATGCTGAACAAAGGATATCCGCCGAGGTAACGCGGCATTAGCGATGATCGCCGTGCCGGCAGAGGCGCGAGCCGTGGGGGAGACAAGGGCAAAGGGACATGAGCGACAGTTATCCGACCGTGAAGGTCGCCGCGGTGCAGGCGGCGTCGGTATTCCTCGATCGCGCGGGATCGACCGAAAAGGCATGCCGCCTCATCCGCGAGGCCGGCCGCAGCGGCGCCCGCGTGATCGGCTTTCCCGAGGGGTTCATTCCGGCCCACCCGGTCTGGTACCACCACCACTCGGCGACCGGCGCGTTGTCCAATCGGCTGGCGACCGAGCTGTTCAAGAACTCGGTCGAAATTCCGGGGCCGGAGGTCGATGCGCTGTGCGCAGCCGCGCGCGACGCCGGCGCCTATGTCGTGGTCGGCGTCTGCGAGAAGATCCCCAACACCACCGGCACGATGTTCAACAGCCAGGTCTATATCGCGCCCGACGGCGCGCTGATCGGCAAGCATCAGAAGATCATGCCCACGGTCGGCGAGCGCCTGGTACACATGGGCGGCTTCGGCGACACGTTCGGCGCGTTCCAGAGCGACTTCGGGCCGATGAGCGGTCTGATTTGCGGCGAGAATTCCAATCCGCTGGCGGTGTTCGCGTTGACCGCCGAAGGCACGCGCATCCACGTGATGAGCTGGCCGAACCATTTTCCGGTCAGCGGCGATCCCTTGCGCAACCGGGTCACCGTCGACTCGCAGGCCTTCGCGCAGATGAGCAAGGCGTTCGTGATCTCGGCCTGCGGCACGGTGGACGAGCGCATGATCGCGATGCTGGAGCCGAACGCCGAGGCCGAGGCATTCCTGCGCAATCCGGATTGCAGCGGCGGCAGCGTCATCGTCGCGCCCAACAGCCGGGTCATCGCCGGCCCCATGGCCGCCGAGGAGGGCATCCTCTATGCCGAATGCAATCTCGAGCTCGCCGTCCAGATGAAGCTGCGGCACGACTTCGCCGGCCACTACAATCGGCCGGACATTTTCCATCTGCAGATCAATCGCGCGGCACCGAAGCTCTACTCCGTGCACGGCCGCGAAAGCGACCCAGCCTTGTCATCGGCTCGCAACGCGGCGGCGCGGCTCGGCATGGCGCCGAGCGCGCTGCTGCCGCCGTCCGACACCGGCAAGGACGATAGCGACCGCGGCGCCTGACCGGCGCAACGCGGTCTGACAACACGACTGCTTCTGTGTCATGATGGCACCGCCGCGCTGGCGAGCGAAGCGAGCGGCCAACGCGGCAACTCTATTAGAGTGTGCACGCATAGCGCGTTGGAAGACGCGCGTTGACGCGCTTATGATACTCGCCCTGAACCAGGCTCGTCGGCGCGCACATAAAAAATGCGGGAGGACATCATGAATTCAAGCCGTCATGGAATGACACGTCGTGAAACACTGGCCGGCGTCGGCGCCGCGTTGCTCGCGGCCCCCGCCTTCGCGCAGCAACCGGCCGCGGCACGCCCGATCTACGCCTATGTGGGCTCGTTCACATCGGCCGAACGGAAGGCGCGCGGCAACGGCATCAACGTCTTCCGGATGGACCCGACGACCGGTGCCTGGACCCATATCCAACAGGTCGGCGAGCTCGTGAACCCCTCCTTCCTGGTGCTGAGCAAGGACCAGCGCGCGCTCTATTCGGTCCACGGCGACGAGAACCACGCCACCGCGTTCGCGGTCGATCCCGAGAGCGGCAAGATCAAGCTCATCAACCGCGCCGATACCGGCGGCAAGAACGGCGTGCGCCAGGCGCTTGACCCGAGCGGCAAGTTTCTCATCGTCGCAAACTATGCCAGCGGCACGGTGGCGGTGCTGCCGGTCACCGAGGATGGCGGGCTGCGTGACAAGACCCAGCTGGTGGAGCTCAAGGGCACGCCCGGACCGCATCGCGTCCGCCAGGTGAGCTCGCATCCCCATGACATCGTGTTCGACCCGTCCGGGCGCTTCGTCGTGGTCCCCGACCTCGGCCTCGACCGCACCTTCGTGTTCCGCTTCGATCCCGCCCGCGGACAACTGAGCGAGGCGAGCTTCGTCGACGGCCGCCCCACCTCCGGCCCGCGCCATGTCGCCTTCCACCCGACGCGGCCGATCATGTGGATCCTCAACGAGCTCGACTCGACGATGACCACCTGTGTGTGGGACGGGGAGCGCGGCGCATTGCGGCCGGCGCAGGTGATCTCGACGCTGCGCACCGACTACACCGGCAACAGCACCGCCGCCGAGCTAGCGGTCTCGCCCGCGGGCGGCTTCGTCTATGCCTCGAACCGCGGCGGCGACGACGTCTGCGTCTACGCGGCCGATCAGGCCACGGGCGCGCTGACGGCCGTGGAATGGGTGCCGAGCCAGGGCAAGGGCCCGCGCTTCATCGGGCTGACGCCCTCGGGGCGCTTCCTCTACGCGGCCAACGAGGTGGGCGACACTGTCGCCACCTATCGCGTCGATCCCACCAGCGGCCGGCTCACGCCGACCGGACAGGTGGTGCAGAGCGCGACGCCGGTGACGATCGCGTTCACGGGCGGCTAGGCCCACGTGGCGCGGGATGCAGCGACCTCTCACCCCGTCGCGCGCGCCATCGTGTCCGGGGCGGCTTCCGACTTGGCGGCGAGCCGCTCCTTCACGAGCTTCGCCACGCTCATGGCGTCGACCTTGCCGGCGCCGAGCATGGGCAGCTTATCCTGCACCCAGACCTCCGACGGGATCATCAGGTCGGAGGCGTGCCTGGCCTTGGCGAAGGCCTGAATGTCGGCCCGCGTCGCATCCTTCTTCTGCGTCACCAGAATGAGCCGTTCGCCCTTGCGCAGGTCGGGAACCGCCACGACCGCCGACGGCGCATCAGGCCAGAGGTCGGACGCCAGCGCCTCGACCGCGGCCAGCGAGATCATCTCGCCGCCGATCTTGGCGAAGCGCTTGGCCCGCCCCTTGATGGCGATGAAGCCGTCCTCGTCGATGGTGACGATATCGCCAGTGTCGTGCCAGCCTTCCGCTGGCGGCTCGAGCACGCCGGGGTTCTCGACCTTGAGATAGCCGAGCATCACGTTCGGGCCGCGCACGTAGAGCCGCCCGCCCTCCTCGACCCCTTCGACCTTCTCCAGCCGCGCCTCCATGCCGGGCAGGATGCGCCCGACGGTGCCGAACCTGTTGAACATCGGCGTGTTCAAGGCGAGCGCCGGCGCGGTCTCGGTCACTCCGTAGCCTTCGAAGATGCGCAGGCCGAATTTCTCCATGTAGGTCCGGCGGGTCGATTCCTTCACCGGCTCGGCGCCGGCGATGATGTAGCGCAGCGAGCGGAAGTCATAGGCATGCGCGACCCGCGCATAGCCGTTGAGGAAGGTGTCGGTGCCGAACATGATGGTGGCGTTCACGCCGTAGATCAGCTCCGCCACCGTGCGATAATGCAGCGGCGACGGATAGAGATAGATGCGCACGCCCGACACCAGCGGCAGGATCAGCCCGACCGTCAGCCCGAACGAGTGGAACACCGGCAGCACGTTGAACACCTTGTCCTCGCGACCGAAGTCGATGCGCGCGGCAGCCTGCGCGGCGTTCGACAGCATGTTGCGGTGGGAGAGCACGACGCCTTTCGGTACGCCTTCCGAACCCGAAGTAAATAGGATCGCCGCCCAGTCGTCGGGCTTGCGCGCGACCAGCGGCTTGTTGGCGTTGAGGAGGCCGCGAATCTTGTCGCTCGCGGTGACCGCGGCGCGGGTGTCCTCGAGATAGACGATCTTGATCACCTTCTCGAGCTCGGCGACGAGGTTGGTCAGCTTGCCTTTCTCGATGAAGGTGCGCGACGAGACGATGGTCTCGATCTGCGCCGCCTTGCAGGCGGCGAGAATGTTGGCGGCACCGGCGGTGAAATTGATCATGGCTGGCACGCGGCCCGCGCTCATGAGGCCCAGAATGGTGAGCGCGGCGCCGTTCGCGTTCGGCAGCATGACGCCGATGGCGCGACCTTCGGCCGCGAGCGGCATCAGCTTGGCGCCGAGGACGGCGGCACCGACCAGCACGCGCTTGTAGCTGAGCGCCCCGGTCACGGGGTCCTCGATCGCGATCGTGCTGCGGCCATGGGTATCGGCGGCTTGGATCAGCGCTTGCGTCACGGTGCGGTCGGTCGAGGTGGTGCGGAACACCAGATCGGACATGATGCCGTAGAGCGCGGCACCCGCCGCCAGCCGCCGCTTGCGGCCCTTGAGCGCGGGATCGACGGTGAGCTTCACCGGCTCGAGGATCGTGACCTTGACCTTGGGGAACCACCTGCGGCGGACCTGGCTCTTCGACAGCCGGCTGAACGGGGTCTGCTCCAGGCCTTCGATGCGCACCGGGACGATCTCGGCATCGGACTTGTCGGCGACCATGGCAGCGCCGTCATAGACCTTCATCAGGTTGCCGGTGACGGTGATGCGGCCTTCCGGAAAGATGATCAGCGTGTTGCCGGCCTTGACCGCGTCGATCAACGAGCGCACCGCCATCGGCTTCATGGGGTCGAGCGGCATCGCGTTGGTGAGCTTCAGGAACGGCCTTACCCACCACATCTTCGAGATGCCGACGTCGATGGCGAAGACCGGCTTGCGGTTGCTCAGCGCGAGCGACAGCCCGGCATCGAGGAAGCTCACGTGGTTGAGCGCGATGATGAGGTTCTTGCCGGCATTGTTGAGGTTGTCGATGCCCTGCACCTCGAGGCGGAACAATGCGCGATAGAGAATTGACAGCGCATCGGCGAACGCGCTCGCCGGCATGGTGCGGCCGATCGCGACGGCGACCAGCAGGCTGCACAGCCCGAGCATGAGAAACAGCTGTGGCGTCGTCATGCCGAGCATTTGCAGCAGCGCGACGATGAGCGCGCTGGCGGTCATGAAGGCAGCGTTGAGCACGTTGACGGCAGCCACGACGCGCGCGCGGCGGTCGGCGCCGGCCCAGGATTGCACCGCGGCGAACACCGGCACGATGAACAGGCCGCCGGCGATCGCGAGGCCGGCCAGGTCTACCGCCAGCCGGATGCCGCGCAGCGAACTGAACAAGGCCCCGAATCCGGAGAAGCCGGCGATTGGCGCGACACCCCAGGTTGACCAGCCGAGGTCGATCGCGAACACGCCGAGCAGGAAGGCGCCGATGACCGTCGGCAGCAGGATGATGCGCCCGGCCGCGAGCCAGGCCGCGAGGCCCGAGCCGATCGCGATCGAGATCGAGAAGATGGCGAGGCAGGTGGTCACGACCTCCTCGTCGCCGCCGAGCACCTTCTTGACCAATGGCGCCATCAGCGAGAGCGCGACCGCGCCGACCAGCCAGAACCAGCTGGTCACGATACCGCCCCAGAGCAGCCTCGGATCCTCGCGCAGGTATTTGAGCAGCCCGCCGGTCGAGGCGAGGATGTTCTTCTGCACGACGAGGTCGGGCGCCGCCTGTCCGGTGCGCGGGATGAACAGGCTCGCGCCCCAGCACATCAGCGAGAACACGATCATCAGCAGGGCAAACTTGGCGGGGTCGCCGCCGTCCTTGGCGGCAAGCCCACCGACGATGGTGCCGAGCAGGATGGCGATGAAGGTGGCGCTTTCGACCAGCGCGTTGCCGGCTGGCAGTTCCGAGCGCTGCAGATGATCGGGCAGGATGCCGTACTTGATCGGGCCGAACAGCGAGGCGATCACGCCGAACAGGAACAGCGCGACGAACAAGATCGGCACGGAATGCAGTGAAAAGCCCAGGACGGCAATGAGCGCGATGCCGATCTCGCAAGCCTTGAGGCGCTGGGCCACCACGGCCTTGTCGTAGCGGTCGGCCATCTGGCCCCCGAGCGCCGACAGAAAGAAGTAGGGAGCGATGAAAACCGCCGCGGCAAGCGTGACCAGCGCGTCGCCTTGCGATCCGCTGATCTCGGGGTGGAACACGATCAGAAAAACCAGTGCGTTCTTCAGGAAATTGTCGCTGAACGCGGAAAAGAACTGGGTCCAGAACAAGGGCGCGAAGCGTCGCGTCGTAAGCAGGGACGAGGACATGGCGATTTCCGGTGGTTTGAGGCGGGCGTGGCCGCTCCAGATACCTAACAGCCTACACGTGCCGACCACCTAAGAGACGACAATTCGGGCAAAAGGACAATCGGCGCCTTTCAGCCCGCGCCGACGAGCCCGGTTCAGGGCGAGTGCCCGGCGCGGGTACTTATAGAAAGTAGCCGCGCTGGCCGCTCGCTGCGCTCGCCAGCGCGGCGGCCGAAATAGGCCCGATCGGGTGAAAGGACTGTGAAACCGCTAAAAAAACAAAACGGGCGGCCCGGGGCCGCCCGTCTTCGAGTTCTGCCGAAATTGGCTCGCTAAACTACGGCGTCCGCTGCCGTGCCGGCTGCTGGATCATGACCGCCGCAATGCTCAGGCAAACGGCGGCAGCCGCCGCGAATGTGAAGAGCGAGATCCACATGGCGTGATTCCCTCGTTCGTTTTTGCGTTGCCTTGATCGTGTTGGGAGTGCGCAGTCAACGCCGGCTGCGACAATCCGTTCCCGGAACTTCTACTTATTTTTGCGGTATATTAATACCATCATAGCCCAGAAGCGGTGCGCTTCCACCGACTGCAGCCCGGCGGCGCACAAACCCCGCCGGCGGCCATCCCGACCGGCGGCAACCATGCGGCCGGTGCATTGCTACTTTTGACGTCCTCGTATCTATGCGCGACTATCCGTTGCGGCCCGCAGCTTTCCCTTCCCGTCCGCTGCCGAGGCTGCTCCGCCGGGGTTCGTCATTCGCGTACAAGCGACATCAGGGCCGACAACAACGCCACGCGCCACCTCGGACGTTGCGGTGACGGGCGACGGCACGCGCATCGCCTACACGCTCCATGGCAACGGCGAGGACGGCATTGCACTGATCCATTCGCTGGCGATGGACCGCCGGTTCTGGCAACCGGTGGTCGAACGGCTCGCTGGCGAGATGCCGGTGCTCACATTCGACTGCCGCGGCCACGGCCGGTCGGACAAGCCGCGAGGCCCCTACTCGGTCGAGCTCTGCGCCCGCGATCTCGCCGACCTGCTCGATCATGTCGGCTGGCGCCGGGCGCTGGTGGCGGGCGCATCCATGGGCGGCTGCATCACGCTCGCCTTCGCTGCCGCCTACCCGGCACGCACGTCGGCGATCGGCCTGGTCGATACCACCGCGTGGTACGGGGCCGCGGCGCCGGCGCAGTGGGCCGAGCGCGCAGGCAAAGCCGCCAAAGACGGCATGGGCGCGCTGGTCGATTTCCAGACCACCCGCTGGTTCGGCGATGAATTCCGCGCGCGCCGGCCGGACGTCGTCGCGGACTGCGTCGATGTGTTCCTCGCC
>Ga0126382_10000138_pt1 | contig 26028 bp, 22 predicted proteins | sample PanSoiMetPlot_30_FD_92548 | JGI IMG/M metagenome (GOLD analysis project Ga0126382, IMG submission 92548) | Tropical forest soil microbial communities from Panama - MetaG Plot_30 | ecosystem: Environmental > Terrestrial > Soil > Tropical forest > Bulk soil | place: Panama | collected 2016-02-17
CAGGAAGAAACGACCGTTAGCGGGCACTGTGGCGTTCGGCACACCTCCCCGATTGGGAGGCGCTGTAAGACCGAAGAAATTGGTGAACGCCGGCGGGCCTTGCGCCAGGTTGAAGACGGCTACCTGCCCGTTGCTGCCTGACAGATTCTGTATTGCAAGCACTGGCAGATTCTGGGTCACGGTATGGCCAAAGACCGAACCGAAAACTCCAATATCGTAGCTTCGACCATAGCCCGCTCGCACTACGGTGCGCTCGGTCAACTGATAAGTTATTCCTAGGCGCGGGGCCCAGTTCAAGCTATTATCCACTCCGCCGTTTTTATCGATGCCGCCTACGCCGGCTACCAGGACCTCTCCGGTCTTCGTATCAACGAAACCGCCGTTGCCTGCTTCATTCACGGTCTGCGGATTTATGACATCCAATCTTAGACCATAGGCGACGGTCAGCTTCGGAGTTACCCGCCAGGTATCCTGGCCGTAGTAGAAGTGACGCCATTGCCTCTCTCGCGCATCGGTGCTGGTGCTGACGAAGCGCTTAAAGAACGTCACGTCTCCGATCAAGAAAGTTGCGATTCCCAGACCTTCAGCCTGGAGCTGTCCGTTTACGACTCTGCCCGTGCGCTTCTGGCTGAAAGACAGCTCGCCCGACCGGTGATTATCGCTGGGGACTCGGAGATTAAACGCACGACGAATGTCAACGCCGAATTTGAAAGTGTGATTGCCCCAGGTCTTCAACAGGTTTGCAACAAACTGGAACTGTTTCTCCTGCTCATCCAGAGGGCAATTACAACGTCCGGCAAACTCATCGAGACCCGAGCCAAACGTGAATCCACGGTCGCCTTGCACGAAGCCTTCGAAAAGACCAGACGTGAACGTGTCGTCGAGGTTCAAACCCGGGACGCCTGCGTCGGCAGCTGGCTTTGTCCCGAAGTCAGAAGGCAGAACATTCACTCCATACTTGAAGAAACCGAACCGGAAGTCCACCAGCATCGTCTGCGACAGTGTGTAATCAAAACCGACTGCCACGCTGTGGTTACGGACCTTGGAGTTACCACCTAAGTTGACAAGTTGCTGACCGCCTCCCGCCCCAAACGCCTGGGGACCATTGCGAGTGAAATCAGCGAAACTGTACCTGCCAAACAGATTGAGTTTGCTGGTAAGCCGGTTGTCTATTCGAATGTCGAACGTGTCGTTATCGAATATCTCGCTGCCGCTAGCCACAAAATTATTCCTGGTTCCATTGTCGGTCCCAGTAGCATTGGGCTGCGGAATGAGCTTCAAGATGTTCAGAGCTTGTTGAGACAACCGGCCATTAGGAATGACGTTCCCTGGAAACTGAACGCCTGTTTGCGGATCGAAGATGTTGACGCCATACGCACTCAGATCTCCAATCCGTGCAGCAAGCGTGGGTACGGTGAGCAATCGCGATCCGCCAACTTTGCTGCGCGTACCTTGATAGTCGCCAAAATAGAAGAATTTGTCTTTAATAATGGGACCACCAATGGATCCGCCGAACTGATTCTTCAGTGTATCGGGGATAGCCTTGCCAGTAAGCGGGTTATCCTGAAACTGTGTAAAAGGGTTGCGCGCCTGTAGCACATCATTTTGCCTGAACTCGAACACGCTTCCGTGAATCTCATTGGTTCCGGACTTAGTTTGAACCGAGACCACACCGGCGATAGCCTGTCCGAACTCAGCATCATAGTTCTGGGAAGTAATCTTGGTCTCGCCCACAGCCTCGAAGTTGGGGTTGATGACGATTATTCCAAGAATCGGGTCACGGTTTTCGGTGCCGTCCAACTGATAGCCAGTGCCGCTGAAGTGCTGGCCATTGACCATAATTTGTGTTGACCCCTGTGGATTCTCGCTCGCCGCGTGCTGCCACTGAAGCTGCTGTGTACCAGGGGTCAGGAGGATAAATTTTGTGAAGTTGCGATCCAGGATCGGAAGATCCGTCACCTGCTTTTCCTGAAAAGTAGTGGCCACGTCAGCACGGTCGGTTTTGAGCAACTGGCCTTCCCCGGCGGTCACGGTCACTGTGTCTGTGACCTGGCCGGCCTCCAGCGCCGCGTCCACTTTCGTTTGAGCGTCGACGTTGACGGGGACCGTGGAGATGAGTTTCGATTTAAAGCCGGGAGCCTCGATCTTCACCTCATAGTTCCCGGGAAGTAATCGCTCCTTGACATAAAGTCCCGAATCATTTGTGGTCACCGAATCGGATGTCTTTCGTTCGACGCTGGTGATCACGACGGTTGCACCCGAGACTACAGCCCCGTTTGGATCGGTGACCGTGCCGCTGATGCTCCCGTAAACTGCCTGCGCATTGCTGCTTCCGCAGAGCGCAGTGACAAGAACCGCTAGACTCAACACCAATAATGTGATGATCGATCTTCGCATGTGCCCCCCTCTCAGCTGCCCGGAGATGGCCTTGCAAGGCTTTCCTGAAGGCGGCTATTAGACTGTGACAAGGCTTCGTATGAGCCTATTTTCGGCCAGAACGGATTGGTAACCAGTACATCGGTTCTATCCCTTTTTGTGAGGTCTCCGCCACGGGGTGCGGAGGTTAGGGAAACGATGTAGGCTGTAAAGCCCGATGTTATGCCTTTAACAAACTGCTTCAGGCGTTGAGGTGTCAAATCATTCAAGAGTATGAAAACGACTCTCGACGCAAACGTCGTATTCATAGCTCAATCCGGAACTCATTGTCAACCGAAACTTAATGTCAAGTTCACTCCTGGGTGTGATTAAGACTTAGAGCAGCGAATCCCCATCCGCACACAATCTGATAAATACCAGAGGCGCCTGAATATGAAGTCTCACTTAACTCACACCCTTCACTCTCAGAGTCACAGATGGTTAGAAGATCGGTTAAGGAATTGATCGGGTAGTGAAATGGACGGCATATGTTCTATATTGGTGAGGCGATGAAACTCCTCAAACCCGCAGCTTTTCTGTTGCTTTGCTTGCTTATTCCCTCTGCTGCGGCACAGACAGAACGAGAGTCATCGGCTAAGAGTCAGCCAAATCCCATTGAACAGGCCGAGTTCCTCTTAAGCAGCGGAAAGATCGATGCGGCGATCAGCGTACTCTCAACCATTTCGAGAACTGCGTCGAATGAAAGCCAGATAAGCCACCTGTTGGGTATGGCCTATTATCAAAAGACAGATTATGAGCGCGCTGTTGAGCAGCTTTCGCGGGCGATAAAAGGCTCGGCTGAAGACAGTCGACAATATCGGCAGGATGTGCAGATGCTTGGCCTGTCTCACTACCTGTTGGGTCATATCAAGGAGGCTGTTCCTTACCTCGAGCAGGTTAAGAATTGGGCGCCGGACAATGTTGAGATGGCTTATACACTAGGCATTAGTTACATCCAAAGTCACAACCCCGATAAGGCCCGCGAAGCTTTCGCTCGTATGTTTTCCGTTTCGCCCGCTTCCGCATCTGCATATCTGATTAACGCACAAATGATGATCCGGCAGCAGTTCGAAGAGTTCGCCGAGAAAGAACTGCAAAAGGCGCTTGAACTCGATCCAAAGCTGCCCCAGGCAAATTTTCTACTCGGAGAGATGGCTATTTACCACGCCAACCTTGACCAGGGTATTGAGTTTCTCAAAAAAGAGATCAACATCAATCCCGGGTTTTCAATGGCTCATTACATGCTGGGCGAGGCCTACACTCGACAACTTAAATGGGATGCAGCAATCGGACCGCTTCAAAAATCGATCTGGCTGAATCCATTCTTCAGCGGTCCCTACATCGCGTTGGGGAAGGTCTATTTAAAGAAAGGCGAGCTCGGTAACGCGGAAGGCATGCTGCGACGCGCGCTCAAGATGGATCCAAACAATTTCTCTGGTCATCACCTCCTCGCACAGGTTCTTCAACAGGCCAACAAATCCGAAGAGGCGAAAAAAGAATTCGAGCTCGCAAACCAACTCCGCACGAACTCTGAGAAAAACAAGTGAGAAAGAGGACCAGGTAACGTAATGAACCGTACCGAACAATATGCCTGTCCTTTACGGGCGGTCCTCCGTGGCCGCCCCTCGCTGCGCAGTTTTCTCCATCGCTACAAAGGGGCGGCCACGGAGGACCGCCCGCACAGGACATACTTCTAGTTCCATAGTGCTGTGCAGATGTTCAACGCAGCGAAAGCTCATCGATTCATTTTGTGCGGTCCATTCGCGACTGCATTGCTTACCGTCGTCATCCCGCTGCTGGTATCAGGCCTCCTCAGCGCTGCGCAATCAAAGCCCGTTAATACTGGCTCCTCTACCCCGTCGGTACTAAGCGATCCAAACGATTCCTTCGCGACGTTCACTGACATTGCGAGCAGCGCTGGTTTGACCGACCCGATTTTCTACGGCGGCCTCGATCAAAAAAAATACATCATCGAGACCAACGGTTGCGGCGTTGCATTCCTCGATTACGACAACGATGGATGGATGGATATTTTCCTGCTCAACGGAACACGGCTCGAAGGGTTTCCAAAAAGTAAGGAACCTACCAATAGGCTCTTCCACAACGATCGCAACGGTCGCTTCACCGATGTGACTGCAAAGTCCGGTCTCGCGCGAACCGGGTGGGCGTCGGCAGTTACGGTTGGAGATTACGATAACGACGGATTTGACGATCTGTTCGTCACGTACTGGGGTCAAAACGTGCTTTACCACAACAACGGTAACGGCACGTTCACCGATACGACCTCAAAAGCGGGAGTCGTGACTCATGGTACTCGTTGGGGATCAGGCTGTGCATTCATCGATTACGATCGCGACGGTAAGCTGGATCTGTTCGTTGCGAATTATCTCAAGTTCGATCTGGCGACAACGCCGGAACCGGGCAAGGGTCCTAATTGCCTATGGAAAGGAATCCCGGTCAACTGTGGGCCCAAAGGCTTGCCGACGGACAGCAACCTTCTTTATCACAACAACGGCGACGGCACGTTTACCGACGTCTCCGACGCATCAGGAGTCAGCAAAGTCCGCGAGCGTTATGCGATGACTGCGGTGGTAACCGATTTCAATGACGACGGCTGGCCGGACATCTACGTAGCCTGCGACTCAACTGCAAGCATCCTCTATCGCAACAATCGTGATGGTACGTTCTCGGATGTCGCAGTTGAAACAGGCGCGGCATACAACGAGGATGGCCAGGCTCAAGCCGGGATGGGTGTTACGGTTGGCGATTACAATGGTGATGGGCAAGTGGACATATTCAAAACCCACTTTGCCGACGACCTTCCTATCCTCTATCGAAACAGCGGGCGAGGTTTCTTTGAAGATTCATCGCGCGCAGCAGGTTTTGATCATACCCGTTATGTTCAGTGGGGCACTGGGTTGGAGGACTTCGATAATGACGGTTGGCCGGATATCTTTACGGTCACCGGTAACGTCTATCCCGAGGTAGAAAAGTACTTCAAAGACTATCCGCATCGCAGCACTCGGCTGGTATATCGCAATCTCGGCAATGGCCGCTTCAAGGATGTCACGGCGCAATGTGGACCGGGCGTCCTGACTCCGCACTCGAGCCGCGGTTGTGCTTTCGGCGACTTCGACAACGACGGTGATATCGATGTTTTGATCATGAACATGAATGAGCCGCCTTCGCTGCTGAGGAACGAATACATAAGCGGAGCGAGTGATCGCAAGAACAACTGGCTAACGCTGAAGCTGGTAGGTACAAAATCAAATCGCTCGGCGATCGGTGCGCGAGTTCGTTTGAAAGCGGGATCAACTCTGGGAACGCAGGAGATCAGCAGCCAGTCGAGCTACTATTCGCACAATGATCCGAGGCTTCATTTTGGGTTAGGTACAAACACAAAGGCTGACCAGATCGAGATACGTTGGCCGAGTGGCGCAACAGAAGTAATAAAAGGCGTGGGAGCCAACCAGATTGTGACAATCCGGGAAGGAAGCGGCGTCATCAAGCCAGGACAGTAAGAGTTTGATCACTGCAGAGGCTTCAGTCGCGGGTCGAGCTGTTTCGCTTTCTCATACTCTGCTTGAGCCGCGTCCTTCTGGCCCTTGCGTAACAGAGCTCGCGCAAGATCGTAATGTACCCTCGGATCATCCTCGAACAGCTTGAGCGCCGCCTGGAACCTTTCGATAGCCGCATCGATGTTTCCTTCCTTCAATCGTGCCCGGCCGGTATTTGCTGCAAACATCGCTGCCTGCATGTCTGATTTCTTCTTGTTCAACCTTGCGGCCTCCTTAAACTCCACACGCGCGGCTTCAAGATCGCCTTTCTGTCTAAGCGCCGTTCCCAGAGTGTTGTGAATCTCTGGAGCGTTCGGGGCTTGTTTAAGCGCCGCACGGAATTCGGCTATCGCATCATCTAGCTTGCCTTGCTGCTGAAGCACAGTGCCCAGAGCATACCGCGCTTCGGCATAATCCGGCTTGGATCTGATGGCAGCCCCGAAGGAATCAGCTGCTTGCGCCAACTTAGATTGTTGCATGAAGATCACTCCAAGCGTGTAGTGAGCTTCCTGCATTGAGGGTTGAATCTCTATAGCCCGTTTCAGTGCGATAATAGCATCGTCGAATTGGTCTTTGTTCTTTAGTGCCAGACCGAGATTGTAGTGCGCCTCGGCGCTATCAGGGGCGAGGGCAATCAGCTTTCGATATTCAGTGATCGCCGCAGCGTAGTCGCCCTTCTGGATGAGCGCCATGCCGAGATTATGCTGAGTCACAATATTTGTTGGCTGAAGTTTTAGAGCGCTGTTGAACGCCGCAATTGCTCCATCCGGATCGCGTTTTGAAACCAGAGCGAGCCCAAGATTGTTATATGCGTCGATGTAGTCGGGCTTCAGCTTTATCACCGCGCGAAACGCTTCAATGGCTTCGTCCAGATCCTCGTTTTCGTGAAGCACCTGGCCCATCGCGTGACGAGGTTCAACCATATCCGGCGCGAGTCGCGATGCAGCGCTCAGTTCTTTCATCGCACCCTGCACGTCGCCGCTTTTCTTGACTGCCAGACCGAGGTAGTAGTGCGCTTCGGCGTGATTGGGCATAAGCTTCACCGCTTCCCTCAACGCGGTAACCGCCCCTTCCACATCGCCGGTAAACCAGCGAGCTGTGCCAAGATAGTAATGCGCCTCACCGAAATCAGGCTTCAGCTTCACGACAGCTTCGAACTCTGCGATTGCAGTCCCCAGGTCGCCCTTCGCTGCGAGCGCATATCCAAGATAGTAGTGCGCTTCCGTCAGATTGGAGTTAAGTCGCAACGCTTCGCGTAACTCAGCGATCGATTCGTCAACTAACTGCTTTCGCTGAAGTGCGACACCGAGAAAAAAATGGGTGTCAGCCTCATCGGCTTTCAAGGAAAGCGACTGCTTGAAAGCTGCTAAAGCGGCGTCGACATCACCCAACTGTTCAAGGGCGTTACCCAGGTTTCGATAGGCCTTGTAGTGTTTAGGATTGAGGGAGATTGCTTTCTGAAATGAATCGGCCGCCGGCTTCACTTGGCCCTTTAGCGCGAGCGCAAGACCGAGAGCATTGTGAGCATCGGCGTTGCCTGGGCTTAGCGCGATCGAGCTCCTTAGTTCAGCGATGGCTTGATCCGTCTGCCGCTTTTCAAGGAAGGCAAGTCCCTGGTTGTAGTGGGCTTCGGCGGACTGCGGTCGCTTTTGAGCGGCCGGCGCTTCGGTTAAAAAGACCACAAGGGCTAACGCGCTTGTTGTAAGCATTGGTTTGAACAAATGATGGACCCGAACCCGAAGCCCAAGCCGCTTCTCGATAACGTTGGTTTGGATATTGTCCAACCACATAGGACCTGATCACTTCTTCGTTTGAGCAGCAGTGGGAACCAGACCCGCGCCCTCTTTCACCACGATAAACTGATTGCCACTAATATCATTTAGAACGTCCGATTGGCCGCTTGGCCACCTTATCTCTAGCGCGTTCACTTTCTTTGCCTTGCCCAAACCGAAATGCACGCGCAGGTCATTCTGCGAATAATAGCTGCCACCGCTGCGAACTTCGTCGATCTGCGAAGCCTCACCGGTGATGCATTTGATCCGGGCCCCGATCCCATCACGGTTCGACTTAACTCCGATGGTCTTAATAGTGATCCAGTTGTTTTGATTCGCTGAATCGCATCGCAGCAGCTGAGGTACCGCATTCACCGGATTTATTAAAATGTCTATGTCACCATCGTTGTCGTAATCGCCGAATGCACAACCGCGGGCTTGCGTAAGTTCGGTTACTGCGCCTCCGACCTTCTCAGAGGCATCCTCGAAGCGTCCGTTTCCCATATTTCTATAAAACACCTTGCGCTGGGCGTAGCCAGCTTCGGTCGTGAGCTTCTCAACCTCGGGGTAGACGTGCCCATTGACCAGAAATATATCCAGCCACCCGTTGTTGTCTGCGTCGAAAAATCCGCAGCCCCAACCTAGCCACCGAGTCGTAATGCCCACTCCTGCCGGGAATGTCACATCATCAAACGAAGCTTTGCCGGTGTTGCGATACAGTGTGGAAGTATCGCCTGAGAAGTTCGTCTTAAAAATATCCAACCAGCCATCGCGATCGAAATCGCCTGCCGTCACTCCCATCCCGGCTTGCGGCTTTCCATCGATGCTGAACGCACATCCGGCTTCAACCCCGATGTCGGTAAATGTTCCGTTCTTGTTGTTGTGATAAAGCGCGGCGGGTGCGGAGTCGTTGGCTACGTAGATGTCTGGCCAGCCGTCATTGTCGTAGTCGCCGACCAGGACGCCCAGTCCATACGTTCCGTTTGTCTTGGTGATGCCTGCTTTTTCGGACACATCGACAAACGTCCCGTCGCCTTTGTTTCGATAAAGCGAGTTAACGCCGCCGGTCAAACCAGGCGGACCGCACGCCACTGTCAAGCCTTTATAGAGACATGGCCCGGTTTCGGGTAGCGGCGCAGTCTTCAAGTCGAGGTCGATGTAGCTGGCCACAAACAGATCGAGATTTCCATCGCGATCATAATCCACGAACGCGCACCCTGATCCCCAGCGAGTGCGATTGTTGGCGACGCCGGCTTTTTCTGCCACATCGGTGAACGTACCGTTGCGGTTGTTGTGATACAGAGCATTCTTGCCGAAGTAGCTCACGAAAATGTCGTCGTAGCCATCGTTGTCGTAGTCGCCGATGCATACGCTCTGTCCCCAGCCTGTTCTCGTCAAACCGGCTTTCTCCGTTACATCTCGAAAAGTCCCGTCGCCGTTGTTGCGGTAGAGGTGATTCGTGGGGCTCTGGTCATTCGGCAGACCATCGAGCCGCGTGCCGTTGACCAGAAAGATGTCCTGCCATCCATCGTTGTCAAAGTCGATGAATCCGGCACCGCAGCCAGTTGTTTCCAGGAGGTATCGGTTTTTGTGCTCGTCTCCGTAGATGGTCTTGTGCTTGATGCCGGCCTGCTCAGCAACATTAACGAATTTGATTGCCAAGTCGTTGTTCGGAAGCTGGGACGCGGAATTCTGGCGGACTGCTAAGGCAAGACAAAAGATGTACCAAACTAGCGTAGTGAACGACTGCCTCCTATTTCGCTTAATTGCTGCACCAGCCATCTTGATCGTTCGCGGGCGGTTAAAGCGTGATGATTTTAAGAGTGTGATTACACCTTTATCTTCTTGTACCCTAATCGCTGGATTGGTGGTGACATAACAAGTTTATAGACTAAGGGGTTCAGCAATTTCAAACTGATCGCAAAACTCGACGCTTGTTAGACTAGAAAAAACCTGGATTCCTCATGGGAAGATCTTGACCCAGCTTATGCCTAATATGTACAGTAACTCTGTACACATCAACCAGTGAGTAAATTTATGGCTATCCAAACGACTTACACGAACGCGAGGGCCAATTTGGCTAAACTCTGCAATGAAGTGGCGGCAAATAGGGAGATCGTAATTATCAATCGCAGAGGCAATGAAGATGTTGCCTTAGTCGCCGCCGATGAGCTTTCAAGTCTGATTGAGACTGCTCATCTGTTAAGGTCTCCGAAGAATGCGCAACGGCTTTTGGCTGCACTAAATCGCGCTAGATCGAGAAGGCTTAAGCCGCAGAGCGTAGCTAAACTGCGCCGCGAGATGAAGCTTGCCCAGGAAGAATAAAGGAACTAGTAAGAGCACCAAACGAGAAGCCGTCTTCCATCCAGAGTTCCGTGCGGACTTGAGGTACTGGATTGGAATGGACCGCAAGATAGCGCTTCGAGTGTTAGAACTCGTTGAAGCAATAATGAGAGATCCCTTTAACGGTATAGGTAAACCTGAGCTGTTGAAATATCTGACGGTCGGAGCCTGGTCCAGGCGTTTAACTCAAGAGCATAGAATCGTCTATCTCGTACAGAACGACCGGATAGACTTCCTGCAGTGTAGATATCATTACTAACGGCGATTTTTATTGACGCAGACCAACGAGTAGAGTGGTGCGATCCATATTACTTTTCTCTGCTTTGCTGATGTTCTCGTGTGTCGGTCCTTCACGTCCTGAAAAGGGAAAACTCATCAGTCAGTGGGAAACCAATAATCAGGTATTCAAAATTCGCATATCGGAATACGATGAAAAAGGTGCGTATTTAACCGGAGCGTATTACGTTTTTGAATCAGCCGCACTGGATTCCGATAATTGGATACCGATAATGACCTTCCGCCACGACGATCAGCCAGGAATACCAAAGGACCAAGTCCGATTTGTAGATCAACAGATTGCTTATGCTTACATGGGCTGGATGTCGGCAGTCACAAAAGATGGTGGGACCAGTTGGACAGTTTGGGATGCGAAGAAGGACTTACCGGATTGGAAGTGCTGCAATTACGGGTTGATCGATGATTTGAAAATAGCGCTCGAGGGGGAAGGTGTAATGAAGCTAAGACCAATTCATCAACGGCCCGGTGAAATTCCAGAGCTACGCACAAAGGACTACGGCCAGCATTGGAACGTGCAAGAAGGAACACCTAAATAGTTTTCATCCCACTCTTAGCGATAGTCTTTGCTGCAGCGATGGAGCCACATAATCAGGCAGGAAGATGAGATTCATTGCGCTAACTATGATGGTAGTCTTCTCGTTCAGCGGCGTCATATTCCTGATCGTCTCAATTCGCGAACTCGTTCGTAGAATCGTGCGTCGCCGCCATTTCATTCGCACAGACGGCATCATCGTTGGAATGCGAACCAAGACCTTGAGAACCACGAGAAGAGGACGATTGAAGCCCACAATTATGCATTTTCCGGTTATCAGATTCACCACGCAGACGGGTGAGTCGGTGACGTTCAATTCCGAGACAGGAGATACCGGCCCTAAATCTGGCTACGCTCAAGGACAGCGCCTCGAAATACTCTACGATCCGAAAGGCGAACTTGGACCGATGCTGTCGACCTGGTCCGGAGTGTGGTTACCAAATCTAATGGGTGTAGTTGCTGGGATAATATTCCTGTTGGGTGCATTCCTGATATATTGGGCATTCTGGGAAAGGATCATTCACACGTAAATGCCCCAGAGAGCCGCATTTTGTATTTCGTCAAATCAGGAGGGCCAGCAGTAGACGACTAGCGTTTCTCCCTACCACTTCACGAATTCTGCAGTTCTTGAAAAACGGAGGCTAAGAAACCGTGACCAAACACATCGGTATCGTCGCCGGCAGCGCGGAAGGCGCCGCACTGTGTTATCGCACAATCTGCGTCGAAGCTCCCCGCATCCAGGGCGCACATAATCATCCTGAAATAACCATGAACTCCATACCATTTGCCGAACAAATGCGATATGTGATCGCCCTTGACTGGAAGGGATTGGCCAAGCTTATGCTAGCTTCCACACGTAAAGTTGCGGATGCAGGAGCCCACTTCGCTATTTGTCCCGATAACACCTATCACCAGGCGGTTCCGTACTTGATTTCGCAATCACCGATCCCATGGCTGCACATCGCCGAAGTGGTGGCTGAAGAGGCTAATCGTTCTGGATGCAGGCAGCTTGGGATTCTGGGGACCAGGTATCTGATGGAAAGCACCGTCTACCCCGGAGCCCTGGAGCGTTTCGGGATCGACAGTCAAATACCCGATGCAGTCGATCGAGAAAAGATCAATGACATTATTTTTAATGAATTAGTCAATGGCTTGTTCCCGGAAACCTGCCGGTTATACTTCAATCAGGTTACCGAACAACTTAAGGATCGTGGATGTGATGCGGTCGTCCTCGGCTGCACTGAAATTCCGTTAATCGTGCGCCCTGACGATTGCCCGCTGCCCACATTAGACTCGACGCGATTGCTTGCTCGAGCAGCCTTGAAGAGAGCCCTTGAGTGATAGGCAAGCCCGCTTCAGGAGGAACCGATGGATTTTCAACAAGCTGAAGCCTTGGCAAACGAGTGGATTCAGGCCTGGAACCGGCGTGATTCAGAGGCGGTCGCTGCACACTACAGCGAGGATGTCGAATTCCAGTCGCCGCTTGTCGTACACCTCCTGGGCGAACCTTCCGGCACAGTTTCAGGCAAACAGAATCTAAAAGAGTATTTCAGAAAGGTGCTTGAAGCTTTTCCTGGTGAACCGGGTATCGAGCTAGTGGGCGTCTATCAGGGAGTGAACACAATGCTTGTTCATTTCCAGGCAAAGGGCCGAAGAGCCATCGAGGTCATGGAACTCAATGAGCAGGGAAAGATCCATCGTGCTTTGACTTTGGGCCAACCTTAATCCCACCAACGAGAGATTGTGTGAAATCTACCAGTTTGTAGTTCGGCCTTTAGGCGGAAGTTCGTAATTTTCGACCAAATTAAACGTACAAACTTCCGCCTAAAGGCCGAACTACGAACTCTTCACACACTCTCTGCGTTGATGGGATTTCAACTGCTGTATTAATTTGAAGGTTGTTCTTTGGAGCAATCCGCGACTTGCTGTAAAATACAACCGCTTTTCGTGACCGACACCATTCAGGCGCATGTCGATGAAAGGCTTCACTAAAGCTGCCATCGCAGTTCTCTTCCTGAGCGCCTATCTGTGCCTGCAGTTGTTCTCCCATCCAGTCAGCGCACAACAACAGCTATCGCCTGAAGGCATTGAATTCTTCGAGAAGAAAATACGACCGGTCCTCGAATCTAATTGCTACGGATGTCACAGCGCTAACAGCAAGAGACTTCAGGGCGGCTTGCGACTCGACACCCGTGACGGAATCCTCAAGGGCGGTAACTCCGGGCAGCCGAGCATCACAGCCGGTGATCCTGAAAACAGCCTTCTAATAAACGTGATTCGCTACAAAGATTCAAAGCTGCAAATGCCACCCACGGGACAATTGTCCGCCGAGCAAATTAAGGACTTCGAAGCCTGGGTGAAGATGGGCGCGCCGGACCCACGCTGGCAGAGCGCTGCGGGGCAACCTCTCGCACAGGCGGCCAACCTTGACGAAGCCCGCAAGTTCTGGTCATTCCAACCGATCTCAAACGCCCCAGCTCCAAAGGTCAAAGACAACGCCTGGCCGCGCTCAGACATTGATCGCTTCATCCTTGCCAAACTCGAGAGCAAAGGCATCAAGCCCGTGAGCGATGCTGATAAGCGGACTTTGATTCGTCGCGCGACGTTTGATCTGACCGGGCTTCCACCTACGCCGGATGAAATCGATGCGTTCCTTCGCGACACTACACCAAAAGCATTCGAAAAGGTTATCAACCGCCTGCTCGCTTCACCGCATTACGGCGAGCGATGGGGTCGTCACTGGCTTGATCTGGTGCGATACGCTGACACTGCTGGATGCAACTCGGACTTTCCTATTACCGCAGCATATAAATATCGGAACTATGTAATCAACTCTCTAAACAAAGACAAACCTTACGACCAATTCATACGCGAGCAGATAGCCGGCGACCTCCTGCCCTCAGCCAGTGAAGCTGAAAAATACGAGCACATCATCGCCACCGGCTATCTTGCCATATCGCGGCGTTTCGGCTCTCGCACTAAAGAGTTCAACCTGACTATTGATGACACGATCGATAACCTGAGCAAAACCTTTCTCGGTCTCAGCGTAAGTTGTGCTCGATGTCACAATCACAAGTTCGACCCGATTCCCACAAAGGACTATTACGCGCTCTACGGCATATTCAACAGTTCGCGCTACCCGTTTCCTGGAACTGAAATCTATCCGCACCCAACCGATATGGTAGCCCTGGCATCAGGCGATGCGGCTAACAAGCTTTACAAGTGGCAACAAGAGTTAGCATTGCTCGATGATAAGAAAGAGTACCTCGGTGTAGAGGCGGGGGCTGCGGCGCGCAACAAAGCAGCGAAAGATAAATTAAACAAAGAGACAGGCAAACCAGATCCGGCCACAAAAGGCAATGCTCCTAACAAGCAGGCAAACAATCAAAGCATTCTCGCTGAGCAGCACGATGCAACAATCAGCGAGCCAAAAAAGGCATTGCACCCACCCGGTGAGCAGCGACCCGCCGACTACGATCGTGACGCCGTTAACTCCTCTAATGCATCGAAGTCGACACGAATGCCGGAGGAAGTCCAGTCGGAGACTGTTGCGGTAAAGGCGCGGATAGCCGAGCTTGACGAGCACGTTCCGAAAGTCGAGAAGGCCTACTCAGTGGTAGAGGGTCGCCCCGCAAACGCACACATCCATCGCAGGGGTGAGCCGAAAGATCTCGGCGAGGAGGTGCCGCGCGGATTTCTCACAATTCTTGGGGGCCAAAAGCTGCCGGCCGATTACAAGGGCAGCGGGCGAGGTTACATAGCAAACTGGATCGTCGAGCCGAACAATCCCCTTACCGCTCGGGTGATGGTCAACCGTATCTGGCAATACCATTTTGGCAAAGGTATCGTCCCGACGCCTAACGACTTCGGCTCGCGTGGCGAGGCTCCTATAAATCCGGAACTGCTTGATTACCTGGCAACGCAATTCATCAAGAGCGGTTGGTCTATAAAAGCGATGCACCGGCTGATCATGCTCTCGCACGCCTATCAACTCGCCTCGGTTGATGATCAACACAATTCAGAGATTGACGCTAATAACGATCTGCTCTGGCGTTTTAACAGGCGACGTCTGAGCGCCGAGGAAATCCGCGACTCGATGCTTGCCGTCAGCGGCTCGCTTGATCGCACGATGGGTGAGGCGCATCCCTTCCCAGCCGAAGGCGAGTGGCGCTACACGCAACACAACCAGTTCTTCGCCGTTTACGAAACCAATCGCCGAAGCGTCTACCTTATGCTGCAGCGACAGAAGAAGCATCCGCTGATGGAGATCTTCGACGGTGCTGACACTAACACCATAACGTCGCCGCGACCGCTGAGTACCACGCCGCTCCAGGCTTTATTTTTGATGAACAATCCATTCGTGCATCAGCAGGCCGACGCTTTCGCGGTACGCGTTGGAATGGCCTACGACACGCTGTCGCAACGTTTCAATTATGCCTTCTTACTAGCTTACGGAAGACCAGCGAAACCTGCAGAGGTTCGGGAAGCACAAGACTACATTCAAAAGATTCGTGTGGATCTGCAGACAATCAACACGCCGGTCGATCAATTGAACCGCGCGGCACTGGCAAGCTATCTTCGCGTGCTTTTGGCGAGTGATGAGTTTCTCTATGTTGATTGAAATCGGGTGAGACGATGGAAAGAAATTGCTGCGATTGTTCACGAAGGCAAATGCTCCGATCGCTGTTTTGCGGCTCGATCATGATGCCGGCTGTCTTCTCGCATCTCCTTTCAGCAGAAGCGCGCGGCGAAGAGAATCCGCTTGCTCCAAAGGCGCCGCACTTCCCTGCTAAAGCCAAGCGCGTGATCTTCATATATCTGCCGGGCGGTGTCTCGCACGTCGACTCGTTCGATTACAAGCCCAGGCTCATCGATGATGCGAAGAATGCACGGCTTTACGAAGGCAAGCGAACGCTTCTTACGCCGATGTGGGAGTTCAAGCCGCGCGGCAAGAGCGGCATCATGACCAGCGAACTCTTCCCGAATATCGGTGAGAGTATTGATGACATATGCGTGATCAATTCGATGCGTGGCGATCACAATGACCACTTCCAAGCGACTATGGGCATTCACTCCGGGTCGGTTACCTTCAAACGACCAAGCCTCGGGTCGTGGGTGAGCTACGGTCTGGGAACTGAGAATCAAAACTTGCCGTCGTTTGTGGTGCTCGCACCGCAGCTGCCTTATGCCGGGGGACAGGTCTGGGATTCAGATTTTCTCCCGGGCGTGCATCAGGGAACACGGGTGGTCGCCGGCGATGAGCCCGTTGCAAATCTCAAGCGCCGCGCGCCGTCGCCTCAGATCCAGGAAGCAGAACTCAGTTTGCTGGAACGCTTCAATCGCAGGCATCAACAGCCGCGAGCGAGCGATCCTCAACTGGCCGCTCGCATAAAGACCTATGAGACCGCTTTCGGGATGCAACGAGAAATGCCTGAGGTTCTGGACCTGTCCAAAGAAACTGACGCGACACTGAATCTCTATGGGCTCAAGCGCGGGCAGACTACTGGGTTCGGATGGCAGTGCCTGGTCGCGCGCCGGATGGTTGAGCGCGGCGTGCGATTCATAGAGTTGATCGACGTCGGAGCGTCTAACAATTGGGATGCGCATGGCGATATGAAGACCCATGAGCCGCTCGCCAGAAACATCGATAAACCAATCGCCGGATTGATCAAGGATCTGAAATCGCGCGGTATGTTTGATGACACGCTGGTCGTATGGACAACCGAATTCGGTCGCAGCCCAACAGCGGAAGGCAGCTACGGTCGCGGGCATTTTTGTTTTGCGTATTCATCGTTGCTGGCTGGAGCAGGAGTCCGTGGGGGCATGGCTTACGGCAAGACGGATGATTTTGGTATGAAGGTTGTAGAAAACGAAGTCCATGTTCACGACTTCCACGCGACGATTTTGCACCTTCTCGGTTTTGATCACACAAAGCTGACATTCCGGCACGGCGGCCGCGACTTTCGCCTGACGGACGTTAGCGGCAAGGTTGTGAAAGCAATCCTGGCATGACGGGGTCGCAAGCTCGGCCAAGTAACAAGATGTGTAGACCCCTGTGCGCACACCGGCGTCCTTTGCGTCTCTTGCTTTGACGGCTTTCGGGCAATTCAACGCGGAGGCGCAGAGGACGGCGAGTTGCGCAGAGATTGCCGTTGCACTGAGGACTTCGTGGTACTCTTCGGACGGACAAAGCGCGAAATAATTGATGAACAACTTGGACTGCGAGTAACGCGCGAGGGGAACCAGATCAGAGTGGTGATCGGGGACCGAAGTGTGCTGTTCGCGGGATCCAACCCCGAACAATTTGTTCAGGACTATCGCGCTACGGTTGCTCTAATCGAGCTTTCATTCGGATCGACAGTGCACGACGGTCGAATGCTAGAGTTTTCACCAGGTGAGCAAGATGAAATCCGCAGAGATATCGCGTTACTCTGGATTCGGTACTATCTCAGCACAAAGCAGCGAGTTCAGATTCAACCGAAAGATCTTCAGCATCCTCAGACCTGGACAGTAGTTTTGCAGAAGGCCGAGGCAAAGTACGGGGAGAGATCCGAAGCAGCGACTGCGTTAGCAGCCCACACGGTAGGAGTAGAACTGAAAGAGTTTGCGAGGTGGCGGCGAGTCGAGGACGATCGAGTCGCTAATATGTGACTCTGAATTTGAAATTTGGAATTTGAAATTTGCAATTTTGGAATTTGAAAACTGCAATTTCACATGTGTTCAACAACGATCTCCAGCCAACAGCAAGATTTATTTCAATCAAATGAACAAAGATAGGACTTGAAAACTCCTGACTCCTCGAGGTGGTTTTTATGATACGACGTTCGGCTAATCTCATAGTCCTTCTAGGCGCTTTGCTCGCTATTTCCTCTTCAGCCTCAGCGCAATCCATCGATCAAAACCCGCGCGTCAAGCAAGCACTCAAACTGATGCAAGTCTGGCTCGATGCGCAGCGCGATTATCAACAAATCCCGGGTCTCTCGGCCGCCGTGGTTTACGACCAGCAGGTAATCTGGAGCGGTGGATTTGGCTTCGCAGACCTCGCGCGCAAGACACCTGCGACGCCAAGCACAATCTACAGCATCTGTTCGATCTCAAAGCTATTCACGAGCATCGGCGTAATGCAATTGCGTGACGAGGGCAAGCTCCGTCTCGACGATCCGGTCGGCCAGCATATCCCCTGGTTCAAGATAAAGCGCACTGACCCGCAGGGACCCGAAATCACAGTCGAAGGGCTGCTCACTCACGCGTCGGGACTGCCGCGCGAGTCTGATTACCCGTACTGGACCGGGCCTGAGTTTAACTTCCCTACTCGCGATTAGGTTAAAGAGCGGATCGCATCGCAGGAGACGCTCTATCCGGCGGAGACATACTTTCAATACTCAAACCTCGGTCTGACGCTTGCGGGAGAGTTGGTCTCGTCAGTATCGGGCGAAGGCTACGACGCCTATGTCAGCAAACGAATTCTCGGACCGCTTGGGATGAAAAGCACCACGCCTGAGATACCTGAAAAAGAGCGAGGCGGAAGGCTGGCAACAGGCTACACTGCAATACGCCGCGACGGCGCCAGAGTACCAGTGACATTCTTTACGGCACGGGGCATCGCACCCGCGGCAGGCTATGCATCCACAGCAGAGGACCTGGCGCGGTTCGCTTCGTGGCAATTCCGAGTGCTTCAGCGGAAAGGCGGCGAGGAGGTCCTCAAGTCGAATACGCTTCGCGAGATGCAGCGTGTGCATTGGGTAGATCCTGACTTCGAAACGATGTGGGGGCTCGGCTTTGCAGTGTCGAAGAATGACGGAAAGATGTTTGTGGGACACGGCGGATCGTGCCCCGGTTTCCGCACTCAGTTGCTGCTCAAAACGGATGAGAAACTTGCGACTATTTTCCTGGCAAACGCGCAGGGAGTGAACACTGGGGACTTCGTTCAGAAGATGTACGACATAGTCGCGCCGGCAATAAAAGCGCTCACCAAGCCGATGCTCTTAGCGCAAACCAGGACCGATCTTGCCAGGTTCGCGGGAATTTATGAATCTGGGTTCTCGGGCGAAACTGCGATAATCGAATGGGAAGATGGGCTTGCGGCGCTTGGGCTGCCGACGATGGACCCGATCAAGGACCTCACCAAGTTGAGGAAGATAGGCGAGAATACGTTTCGTCGAGTAAGGAAAGATGAGGCTTTAGGCGAGACGGTGGTGTTTGAACTCGGAGGCGAAGGTCAGGTAGTGAGAATGATTTGGAACAGCAATCAATATCGCCGGGTTCGATAAAGATCGTAGGTTTCTGGTTTCTGGTTCTGGTTTCTGGTTCTGGTTCCTTCTCATCTGAGTGATCAGCGTAATCTGTGGATGATGTTTTGAATCGTCCAAGGTAAACCATCCGCAGATTACGCAGATTAGCGCAGATAAAAAGATGAGCGAAGCGATTGAGATTGTTCCCTATGATCAAGACTGGCCGCGTGTCTTCACAGCAGAGCGCGATCGAATTGCCGCGGCGCTCGGCGCCATTGCTCTCCGGATTGATCACAACGGATCGACCTCCGTTCCTCGTCTCGCTGCAAAGCCTATCATTGACATCCAGATCTCAGTTCGCAGGCTCCAACCTCTCGACAAGTTTGCTGCACTGCTAAGGTCGTTGGGATACGTCCACGTGCCTCACGCCGACGACTCGTTCTGTCCCTTCTTCCATAAACCGAAAACGTGGCCGCATACTCACCACGTGCACGTTGTTCAGTTCGGTGGGGTTGAGGAGCGACGTACCCTCGCGTTTCGCGACTACTTGCGAGAGCATCTGGAAATCGCACGAGAATACGAAGAGCTGAAGCGTGCGCTCGCATCGCAGCACAGCGCATCGGACTTCTCTTCCCGCGAAGCTTACGCAGAGGCGAAGACTGAATTCATTACACAGATTACCGAACGCGCGCTGGCGGAAGGCTATCCGCGCGAGTTCTAGGTGACTAACTGCGAAGCCTGTAATTGCAATTCTTTTGGTGCCGGTCCTGCGATTTGCAATTCGTACGACCGGCACCGCAATGAGCATCGACCGGTCAGAGCCGAATCCGTCGAAACGACTCGCTCTGCGGTGAGGCGTCGTGATACTAATGCTCTGATTGACAGACATACCTTCACAGGGGATGACGATGACTCAAGAGAACGCCCTCCGATTATTGGAAGACCCCGTCGCACACGAATTACTTCAATCAAAAATACCTGCACGGCTCGCTTACACCGCTTTGGATGGCGCGCCTCATGTTGTGCCAATCTGGTTCCATTGGACCGGCCAGGAGTTTGTCCTGGGTTCAGCTTCGAATTCGCCAAAGGTTAAGGCTCTTGGAAAAAACTCGAAGGTTGCGCTGACGATCGACCAGGACTCTTTTCCTCCGAAAGTAGTGCTGGTGAGGGGTACAGCAAAGGTTGTTGTTATTGAGGGTGTTGTGCCTGAGTACCTTAAGTCGGCTCGTCGATACTTGGGAGAGGAACAAGGAGCCGCTTGGGAGGAACAGGCACGAGGAATGTTCAAGCAGATGGCACGCATCGCGATTCGACCCGATTGGGTCAAGATCCTGGATTTTCAGACCAGATTCCCGAAGGCTATCGAAGAGGCAGCTGCCGGGGCTAGCTAGCGAATTCGTCCCCACTCATCAGCGCACCCCCGCGATCTCTGCGGTTAAAACCATCATGACTTTAACCGCAGAGTGCGCTGAGGGACGCTGAGGTTTAGCGATCAAACTCGTGACTGAGTCGCGCCAATGCCAGAGCCCCGATCATGAGCCCAACGTCACGCAGAGCCACATCGAAGTAACCTGGAATCATCAACAGGTTAAGTATTATCAAAAAGAGCCAACCGGCCACGACATAAGCAAAGATGCGAGGCTTGACGGCCACGCCGATCCCAGCCACGATTTCGATTACCCCGACCAGCATCATCAACTGCTGCCCATGCCCTCCGACCATATTGTTGACAAATGACGGAAGGTACTGAGTCCAGTTCACTAGCAAATTGAAGAATTTATCGAGGCCGGCGACAATCGGCGCAACAACAAAGCCCAACCGCAGGAGCTGATATGCCTGGTAGCTATATCCCGAAGCCGCTGCCTTCTTCTCATCCGAGGCCCGAACCCCTTCTGCAAAAACACTGACTGGCTGTGCCATTTCTCACACTCTCCTTTTCATTGTACTCAGCTGCCGCAAATCAACAGCATCCTTTTTCATTTATAGAATAAGCCGATTACCATAATAAGTCAAATAGTTTTTTGACTTATTTATGTTATGATCGAAGCCTGCTATAGTAAGGGCCTGGGGTGGAAGACGAGAATGAGGACAGCCAAACTAAACAAGCGGTTTTTTGACAGCACGCGCGGCCAGATTGTAGGTTTGCTGCGCGGCACCACGGGTACTGTCAGCGAGCTGGCGACCAAACTAGGCCTCACTGACAACGCGGTGCGCGCGCATCTGTTAACACTCGAGCGAGACGGCCTGGTTAAGCAGAGCGGACTACAGAAAGGTTCGCGCAAGCCGCATTTCGCTTACGAATTAACGCCTGAGGCGGAGCAGCTTTTTCCTAAGGCTTATGACGCACTCCTGAATCAGTTTATCGCCGTTCTGAAGACGCGGCTCACGCCCAAGGCATTCAGGGATGCTTTGCGGGCAGTTGGTCGTTCCCTGGCATCGCCACATCGAAATGCAAACCCGCGTACGGAAGATTTGGAGAGCCGTGCCCAGCGGGCTCTAAAAGCCCTGGAAGAGCTTGGGGGACTAGCACGGATCGAGAAAGAAAACGAAAAACTGGTGATCCGAAGCAACAGTTGTCCACTTGCGGCCGTTGTTGCCGAGCATCCCGAGACGTGCAAGATAGTTGAATCGCAGCTTTCAGAGATCGTCGGAGCAAAAGTGCGGGAGCGATGCTCGAGAGAGGAATCGCCTCGGTGTTGTTTTGAAGTGACGGAAACCGTGGGGTAAAACTATCTTGCTTCGCGTATCAGGAGTGAAGATGAAGCGAACCGCGATAGGCACTTCGGGCGGAATCGCCATTTTGTTTCTTCTGGCTGCTTCAACCAGCGCACAAGTCGTGAACATCTGGGCTGGCGCAGCTCCCGGTTCCGAGAACTGGACCCAGAAGGAAACCACTGTCACTGATACTCCAATCGGAGCCGTGGTCTTCAACGTAGTCACTCCGACCTTGACGGCTTACCTTCCCGAACGAAACAAAGGCACAGGAACCGGCGTCATCATCGCTCCAGGTGGCGCTTTTGTAGCCCTGGCCATCGATCTTGAAGGTAAGAAGGTTGCGCGGTGGCTTCAGGAAAAAGGCATAGCCACCTTCGTGCTCAAATATCGGATCATGGAAAAGCGTCAGGAAGGGATTCCGGCCGGGATGAATATGGACGAAGCCGGTAAGTATGGCATTGCTGACGGAATTCAGGCGCTCAAAGTAGTTCGGCGACATGCGGCTGAATGGGGCGTCTCTCTCGACAGAATAGGTTTTCTCGGTTTCTCGGCCGGCGCGATGGTTACAAGCGGTTCGCTGCTGCAAAACGATGCCGCTGCGCGGCCGAATTTTGCTGCAATGATCTATGGAGGTCCGTTCGGCGTCATGCCATCCATTCCGCCGAAGCTACCACCTATGTTTCTGGCGTGGGCGGAGGACGATAATGTGGCGCTTGCGCCCATAGTCAAGTTTCACGACGCGTTGAAGGCAGCAGGCCACAAACCGGAGGTCCACGTTTTCAGCGCCGGCGGACATGGCTTCGGCATGAAAAAACAAGGGGCACCAAGCGATCACTGGATCGACTTGTTCTATGACTGGCTGGAGGCCCAGGGATTCACCAAGCGGATCGAAAGAACTGATCGTTGATCTGCGGTTGATCCGTTTGCGAGTTTTGGGGCTGTGCACCTTTGCAAGAACCAACCTTTCGAAGTCAGCTTTTTCGCCAAGGCACCTGCGGAACGATCACATTTGACGATGTAATGATAGCCGTTTTCAGGGAACTAGATGGAGGCCACATGCTTGGGATAAAAAGCCGCTTTAGTTTGGACTTGGAGATATACTCGGATAAGTTTGCTTCGTCTGCGCAGGCCGTCTTTCGTCAGGCCTATCAAAACTCGAAACAGCTCGGGCATACACAAATGAACGATGAAGATGTCCTGCTGGCGTTTGCGCAAACGGAGAGCTCATTCCTTGATGAACTTCTCAAACGACTTAATCTCGATCGACAGACTCTTTTGCACCGGCTTTCGTCCAACCCTATTCAACCCAGCCCGTCTACAGGTATGAAGATTTCGGAAGGGCTCAGAAAAGTAATGCATCGTGCCCTGGAGACAGCGCGCGATGGGGGCCGCGCCCACATCGAATCAAGGGACCTGCTTATAGGAGTGTTCCTGGATGAAGGTAGCCTCTCGGTGAAGGTGTTTGAAGAGCTTGGCGCTCGTCGCGATGATGTAATAAAAACGATTCGCCAATTGGCGACTGAATACAACGTAGTAAACTGGTGATGATCATCGCCGATGTTGGGTACTAAGCACTCGGGATATTGAGATGACCAGCACCCATGCTAAACCGTTATCCGATCTAGTCTCGGAAGCAATCACTATCAGCAAAGATGCAATATCGAGTTTCGGCAACTTAACTGCATCACAACTTAACTGGAAACCAAGCCTCGATAATTGGAGCATAGCTCAGTGCTTTGATCATCTTGTGATTGCCAATGCGGCATATTTTCCAACTTTCGAAACCGTCCTGAGCGGGAAGACAAAGAATACCTTTTGGGAGAAAGTCCCCTTTCTTCCGTCCGTTTTCGGAAAACTTGTGATCAAGGCTGTTGCGCCAGAAACCACGAGTAAGCGAAGAAACCCAAAGATCTTTGATCCATCCAGCAGCAGTGTCAATGACGATATATAATTCGTCGATTCGTTGACCAACAGAACGATATATTCCGCTACATGAAAACTACTGAGAATATGGATCTAGAGAAGATCACGATTTCGTCTCCGGTCAGCAACTTAATAACTTATCGTTTGCTGGATGCCTATCGAATCATCGTGGCACATGAGAAGAGACACTTCCTTCAGGCTCTGCGGGTCTTAGAGATGAAGGGCTTTCCACAGTCCTTTCCAGAGCATCAGTGAGCCCCTATACAATTTTGCTTTGAACTCGCAACATTTGGCTCGATAATTACACGCCAGTGTGATTAGAAGCGATGAAGTTGATTCATGCGAAAGGAGTAAATTATGAAAAACATCGGCATTGTCGGCTCCGGGATTGCCGGGCTGCATCTAGCCCTATTCCTGCAAAAGCATGGCCAGGACGCAACTATTTACAGCGATAAATCCGCGGGTCGGATCCGAGATGGGCGATTGTTCAATTTAGTAGTGCGCTTCGAACCCACGCGCGAACGCGAGCGAGCGCTCGGTGTCAATCACTGGGACTTTCCCGATTATGGGGTGTCCGGTGTCCACATGTACATCGGCAGCCAACCTCCAATCTCCTGGAAAGGCTCGGTAAAGCGACCGGCGAGCGCAGTAGACATGCGCATCTATCAATCCACGCTCCTCCAGGATTTTGAAAAACGAGGAGGAAAGGTTGTTATCGGCGTACTTGAGGCGAGCGACATTGCGAATTTGTCAGCACAACACGATTTAATGGTAGTTGCATCGGGCCGCAATATGACAGAGATGTTCGCGCGAGATCCTGACCGCTCCCCTTACGAGAATCCTCAGCGGCGGCTGACCGGCGCCTTCGTTCGCGGAGTCGATTTTCCAGAAGCGCTCAGAGTTAATTACACGATATCACCGGGCATCGGGGAGATCTTCCAGGCTCCATTCACAACCTTTGAAGGGAACCTCTGCAGCATTCTAATTGAAGCTATACCGGGTCAGGCTTTCGATCACATTTCAGATATGCGTTATGACGACGATCCGAAGAGGTTCGAATCGACCTTTGTCGAGTTGCTGCGTGAACACGCCCCACCGATTTACGAGCGAGTTAACCCGAAAGAATTCGGAGTCACCCGGCCGCTAGATGTCATCCAGGGAGCGATTACTCCGACGGTTCGACGCGGTTACGCTCCTTTGGGCAAAGGCAAATTTGCCATGGCTCTGGGCGACGTGCACATGCTGCACGATCCGATTATTGCTCAGGGCGCAAACAACGCATCGAAGTGCGCCTGGATTTTGGGTGAGGCACTCATTGAAGCTTCACGAATGGACGAGGAATTCTGCAGCGACACTGAACGCTTGCTCTGGGAGGCGAGCCGAGCGTCGATGGAGTGGACAAACGCAACGCTGCAACCGCCACCCCCTCACGCAGTTGAGCTATTCGTGGCGGCGACACAGAACAAACAGATCGCGGATGAATTGACCAACAATTTCGGCTCGCCGGAAAAGAATTGGGAGATTTTCGGGTCACCAGCAGGCGCCGCGGCATTTCTGGCTCGGCATCAGGTACATTGATCGTGAGGGGAAATACCCTCTGCCACAAACTAATCTTCTGTGTAATCTGCGTCGTCTGCGGATCAAGTTTGGGTTAACTAATCAAAAGGCATCCGCAGATGACGCAGAATACGCAGAAGATAAGCGCCACCAAAAACCATCAAATGCCGATTTCAAATTGCAAATTACGGAACTGATCCGTATTTTCACTGCCAATGGTGTCTGACATGATAGACAGTAGTCATACGATCGCCGCCGACTCGGTCGTAGCCGACTCAAACGTTGTGCAGGCGGATAGAACTCGGCACGCCCCATGGGTCAAGGCTTCCCACTGGATCGTCACCATCAGCTTTCTTACGCTTGCATTCACCGGCTTCCTGATTCTGATGGTGCACCCACGGCTCTACTGGGGCGAAGTTGGTAACGATCTGATACCGGCCTTCATCGAGCTGCCAATCAGCCGGAACCACCAACACGGCGGCTGGGACAAGAGCACACCTTTCTTCGACGATGAGGCCTCTCCAGTCAGCGCGAACCGAACCTTCGACATCTTCAACAAGAACGGCTGGGGGCGAAGCCTGCATTTTCTGGCTGCGTGGTTCATGGTGTTGACCGGAGCGGCATATTTGCTTGCGGGAGTCTTCACCGGCCACTTCAGGCGGAATATTATGCCTCGGCCAGCTGAG
>Ga0126382_10000139_pt1 | contig 26009 bp, 27 predicted proteins | sample PanSoiMetPlot_30_FD_92548 | JGI IMG/M metagenome (GOLD analysis project Ga0126382, IMG submission 92548) | Tropical forest soil microbial communities from Panama - MetaG Plot_30 | ecosystem: Environmental > Terrestrial > Soil > Tropical forest > Bulk soil | place: Panama | collected 2016-02-17
GCGCGGTTACGAGCCGCAGCCGCAGGACGCCACACCTTGCTCCGCATTCAGGGATCGTCTCGAGAACACGCCCCTCGATGAGCAAGGCAAAGCGAATCTAGCTCATCTTCGATATGTAGTCAATATATGCATTCGTTTTGGGGCAAACGGAACTGGCTTATAACCCGGATCTTCATCGCGCACCGACCGGGGCGGCGATGACTGCCCCGGTCGGCCGCTCATTCAACCGCTCCCTCCCGGAGCAACCATTCGCGAATACAACGTGTCGGAATCGTCGTGAACTTGCGGGGTTTCCTGATGTAGCGTCCGGGCGGCCACGGCTTCGACGGTGGTCAAGGTCGCGAGCGCCACCAGGACCGCGAGCGCGATCCGCTTAACGAGTCTTTTCATCGCACATCTCCATATGTCTGATCTATGCACTTGCCGAAATAACGGCTCCACGACATTCGCGCTTACCGTTCCTTGCGCTTTGCGGGCCGCAATTGCGGTCGTTGCACAGCGTGTTAGGTGACGCATAGCACGCGCCATCACGTCGACCTGTGAACTGGCTCACTGGGCACGTTGAGAATGTTCGCCGGCCTTTGCCCGGTCATCGAGCATGGAACCGGCGTCGCGACGCTGCTGCGTGAACCGGCTCACACACGAACACGTCGATGCGCCGTTCCGGCCACCGCGGTGACCGCCCATTCTTGCAAAGGCATCCCGGGCGGGTGATGCTGTCCGCGCAATTGGGGGCAACATGGCAGCAGAACTCCGGCAAACGGCAGAGCGCAGCGTCGTGGTGTCCGCAGATGCCTTCGATCAGGATGCCTGGCTCAACCGCATCGGGTATCGCGGCTCGCGCGCCCCCACGATCGAGACCCTGCAGGCACTGGTCGCAACTCATTCCTCGGCAATCGCGTACGAGAGCATCGACGTGCTGCTCGACCGGCCGCCGAGCCTGGACCTGACCACGCTGCAGCGGAAGATGATCGCGGGCGGGCGCGGCGGCTACTGCTTCGAGCAGAACATGCTGTTCCGCGGCGGGCTGCGATCACTCGGCTTCAACGTGACGAGCCTGCAGGCTCGCGTGATCCGAGGCCTGGAGATCGACGCACCGCGGCCGATGCTGCACATGGTGCTGCGGGTCGATTTTCCGCAGGGTCCTTTTCTGGCGGACGTGGGCTTCGGCAACCTGGCGCCGACGGCCGCGCTCGCGCTCTCACCGCTGATCGAGCAGGATACGCCGCACGAAACGATGCGCTTCATCACGATGGGCGAGGAGCTCACCCTCCAATCCAGGCTCGGCGACAGGTGGGAGCACATCTACCGCGTCGTGCCGCTGCCGCGGGTCGATGCCGAATACGAGATATGCAACTGGTTCACCGGCACGCATCCGCAGAGCCCGTATCTGAACAACCTGATCGCGGCGCGGCCGGGGCCCGACAGGACGCGGCTGACGCTGTTCAATGCCCGTTTCAACGTGCGGCATCCGTCGGGCCGCGTGGAACGGCACACCCTGCAAGGCGAGGCGGATTTTCGTCGCGTCCTGACGGAGATGTTCGGACTCACGTTGTCGGACGAGGACCTGCGCACGGCGCTTGCCAACGTGGAGCTGCGGGGCACGCGCGGCCCCCCACACCCGTTCTTCGCCTAGCGATCCGCGGAACCGCGCCAGGCGATCAGACCGGCTTCGATCGCGCCCGCCATTCCGTCAGCAGGCGTTGAGCACGGCCATCATCGCGAGCGGTTCTTTTCAGGGCTGTTTTCACGGTCAATCACTCGCGGACCGGGGCCGGTCCGCGCACGCTTCATGCCTTGCGCCAGGAGCGCCATTCCGTCAACGCCCCCCAGGCCGCAATGGCGGCGAGCGCAAGCGAGATCAGCGCATTGTAGCCGGCGAGCGAGAGCCCGAGAAACCGCCAGGCGGCCTCGTCGCAGCGCACCACCGTGATCGACTGGAGCTGGTTGAGGAGACCGCCGCCGGCACTGAGATTGTCGAGCGCGCCCGAGCATTCCTGCGGGCCCGGCCACCATTTCCATTCGACGCCGGAGTGGAAGACGCCGAGGCCGGCGTTCCAGAGCATGCCGAGTGTGATCGCGACCAGCGCGCCGATCAGCACCTTGCGCGAGGCGCCGACCTGGTCGCCGAGCGCCACCATGACCGCGAGCGGGATGGCGAAATAGTAGGGGTAGCGCTGCTCGAGGCAGAGCGGGCACGGCTTGAGCCCGAGCCCGTACTGGAAGTACCAGGCGCCCAGGATCGTGACCACGCCAACCGCGGCGATGGCGAGCGCCGCCGTGGTCACCGGCCGGGCGCGAATCGTGCTGATCGTCAAGTCGGTCATCGGGGTGGTCCGGGCTCCTGATCTCGGTCGTTGCCGCCCATATAGCGATGAAAAGGCGGCTTTGGTATGGGACCGTTGACCCCTTGCCCGCCGTGGCTATGATCCCGGCCGGCCAGCCCCTGTGGCGGAATTGGTAGACGCGCCTGACTCAAAATCAGGTGGTGGAAACATCGTGCTGGTTCGAGTCCGGCCAGGGGCACCAGCCACACATCGGCACAAGTGGCGATTCCGGCAGCCGGCAACGTGCGAGCGGTTTAGGGCTCGCACGGCCGCTCGCACGTTGAAGGCCAGAGCGCACACGCTGCACAGCGCGGTAACGCCTACCGAATCAGATAGTCGTCGCGTCATCGGGCAAGAACACAAGCTTGGGGGGCAACTATCCCCCAATTTTTTGCTCGTCATATCCTGAGCGATGTTCTTGCCAGTGACACGCATCAACACCACGTGCGCTCGAAATCAACCCTTCAGAGCATTGCGCCAATGGCACAAACGTACTTGGTATCAGGTCCTGACGACCTTAGGGATATTGCCGCTTTGGTGGGCCCGGTTGGGCCGCGCACTGGCCCAGGAAAACGAACCAAAGCCAAGAAAGAGTGGTACGTCCTTCTTGGATTTTTGACGACCGCGATTCCAGCTGGAATGTTCGAACTTCCTGTTTGCATTCGCGAGGGCCTTCCGCCCAAGGAGCCAGACTTCGTTATGACGCGAAGAGATGCAGCAGACGCGGTCGGGCTGTTCGAAATTACCGAGGCGACCAATGAAGCCGACCAAAGGGAAAAAACCGCTTTCGAACGCTCCGGTAAGTCGACTGCCTTGATAGGGGAATTTGGCGGTCGCTTCCCCGACGGCGCAAGCAGGCCAGGAATAGCGTGGGCAATGGATATCGTTGATGCAATCAGACGAAAAGACGGCAAAGCAATTTTCGAAAGCACCGCTGCTAATCGACACCTAATTGTCTATCCGAACTCGAACCCGTCGTTCTTGTTATCCGACCACGAAGACGAGTCCGAGGCAGTTGAAAATCTACGCGTCGAAATTGCCAAGGATGCGGCCTCCCTCGCGCGGATAGCAAACGGCTGTCTCGTCTACATTCTGGGTGGATACCTCATCTGCGTCGATGCTCTGGGGGAAATGAAACTTCTGACACGTCCGGTGTGAAATCATGAAACTCGAAATGGATTTGGTGCGGGAGTTGCTGTTTGTTCTAGACCGCAAACCAGGGCCGGAGTTGATTCGGAGCACTGAAATCAACTCGACGGGTACGACGAAACAGAGATTCGATACCACCTGAACCGGATCCAACCCTTTCAGCAGGTCACGTCGTTGACGCAATTGCCGAGCACGGTCGCCTCATGGGCAGCCGCCTTTTGAAGCCCCAGCACGGCGACAGGCAACCTCTCCTCGCCGGGCCGCAAGACCGAACGGAGAAGTGAGTTCCACTGCATGAATCGCGCCCAATTGATATTCTATTTTGCGCTCGCCTTGTTTATTGGACTGTCCATCGGTGTTGTCGGTATGCTCCTGTGGATTAAGAGAGTCTGGCCGCGCATTAGGAAGAGTGCAGAGAGGCAAGGGCCTGCAAATATAGGGGGAATTGCTGTAATGAGTGTGTTTTATGCTTCTCCCGGCTTGTTATTCTTTCTGGCATGCGGAGTGCCGGCTATCTATTTTAGCCACCTGCTGAAACAGCAATTGTATTGCGTTGAAGTGGTCCGAACCAACAGAGGCATTACGCAAGATCATGCGGATCTCAAAGAGCGCTGCGGCTATTTTGATATGAATGAGTTGTTCGCAGCGGCTAGAGGTAGGCCTTGACCTGCCCGGTCTGACGCGGTGCACGATCCTTTTTGTCCCGCCTCCGCGGAGCCCACAGCTCGTAGACAAGCTCCGCGCCAACATTGACCTCCTTCTTGGTGAGCATGAAGCCCGGTCGCGACTGGTCGGGCATGCCATCGACGAGAATCAGGTCGCTCCAGAGTCTCGCCGTTGTGCCCATATGCGTGAGGTGTTCAACATAGTCTCAGGACTGTCGTGGCATCTCGACTCAACCAGAGCCGCCGCGGGGACAACACCAAATGAACAACTTGCGGCGCGTGCTGCTCGGTACATTTGTTTACGCCATCATTCTCGTTCTCGCTGCGCCATATTCCAGCGCGGCGGGATTGATGTTGACCTTTCCGGCGTTAAATGGACTCGCCCTTCTCTACGCTGAACAAGAAAACGTTTCGGGGATGGCAAAGAGCATGTTGTGGATGCCCGTTGTAAACGGCGTGCTCTGCGCGAGCTACATTTTCCTGTTTTTGGCTTTGGCGCATATCGCCTATGCGAACTGGCTGGCATTGGCTCTCCTCGCATTCATTGCGGCTCTCTGGTTGGGGATAGTCAGGCAAAAGCGAATCCGCGATGGCATACCGAGTGAACGACAAAAGACCTACGCGCTTGTCCTTACTTTCTTGGGCGCAATCCTCTTGATAGGCGCGTTTCTTACAATTGATGGTTCCGGACCAACGACGACAACGCCATACGCTACCAACGTGGTTCAGGATGCTTGGCGCACCATTTCAATCAACTGGTACAAGGTGGCTTTGTTTGCAGCGGCGTTCGCGGCATTTCTTGTGTTGTCGGAGCGGCTGAAACTGTCCGACGCAGCCCAAGGGATTTTAGCCGGTCTGCCACTGGTACCTTTCGGCGGACTGGTGAGCATTGCGGGTTATGGAGGAGATATCAGTGCGCGGATCGCTGCCCTCAAAGGAATGGGTGTTGGCGTGTGGCTTGGTCCCGCTGTGGCGATTTGGTTCGTATTTTTCATTTCAAGAATTCTTGGCGAACGTAGGCCTCGGCAATCTGCGAGAGCCGATTTCTGGGAACGCTTGGCTACTGTGGTCCTTGGGTGGATCGCCTGCGGAGTCGTGATTGCAGCAATCACCGGTTCTGTTAATTTTTTCTCGTAAAAGGAGCCGGCGAACAGAGTTAGCTACGTGGTAAATGGGCTAGACGAGAAGCAAGAGAGGCGGTAGGGCGGTCGCGACGTGAAATCCTCCGACCACCGTGTCGTGGAAACATCGTGCTGGTTCGAGTCCGGCCAGGAAGACCAGGCGGTTGCGACTGAAATTCCGGCGTTCATGCGCCAAATTACAGATTGAAAATGTCAAAAGCCGTTAGACGCGTCTGACATTCGTCATGGTTGATGTGGCACTATGAGCGACGTCGCCCACTCGGCGCCCTTCCCGAGCGGGCAGTCTTACACAGCTCTTACGCATATGCCCGGGGAGCACATCGAGAACACGGTTCGAAGTAAGTCCAATGTCCCATTACCGTAGCGGGTGTCACCGTAGTCGGTGGTGCCGCGGCACGGCGAAGGCACGGCACCGCCAGCAATGATACGAGGCGCCAATATCCGGCTTGCCGAAACTCGTTCGGATTCACTGCGAGCGTTTCCATGAATCAACCCAACGCTGTCGTTTTGCTCGACCGACCCGTCCCCGTAGACCTTCAAGATTTGGTTGAGAAACTTGAAAATTTATATCCGGGATTGCCATGCGAGGTCGTGGGCGCACCGAACACAGGCTCGCCCTCCATTCGCTGCGGTGGCCACGTCCTTGTTCTCACATTCGTCTACTCGCCAATCCCGAGCGACGATGCCCTTTGGGAGCGCGCGTCCCTGGTCTGGCCCGACGCACCAAAAGCCGCCGCACGCCATCGCGCCCACCTGATGGTGTCAATTCCGGAATCAACTGCAAGCAAGCTCGAAGGCGCCCGCCTTGCAACAGCCGTCGTTGGTGTGATCTCGGCTCGGCCAGACGTCTGTGCCATCATCTGGGAAGGCAAGGTCGGCCGCTCCGCGCAGATGTGGCGGGAGATGTCGCAGAGATCTTTCGCACCATACCCCCATTATCCGATCATGCTGTGGGTGGATGTCCTTCCATTCAAGTCGAGTCAGTCGGCTGGTGTGTTGACCGTCGGACTGTCCTTGTTCATCGGCCGTGAAATCGAATTAGACCTTCCTGGAGTGGCGCTGGCATCATTGATTGAGCGGGTCGTCCAGTTGGTTTCCCAGTTGATTGAGCGCGCCAGTGTGATTCAGGACGGCCAGACGTTCCAGTTATCGGACATCGAGCAAGTCGCGGTGTTTCATGACGTTTCCCGCTTCAATGGCTCGCCAATCCTACGGGTCGGCCCGGCAGCACGGTCGGGTTCGTTCAAGCATTACCCCGTTATTTCGCTGACCACTGCAAGGGATGATCCGCTGCTGGTATTGTTGAGCCGGGTCGGCCTTTTCGATGCCGCCAGTGCTGTCAATCAGGTCGAGTTGCGGCCGGCAGCCTACGACTCGGAAGAAAGGCTCGAGACCTACGATAACGGCGTCAACGGCGTGCTGTCGGAAATGCAAGCGACCGACGCCTATGTAGTTGCTGCGAGGAATGCGCACGCGGCGCTAGCGAGTGGCGATGCTGGAGCAGCGAAAGTGGCCTTGCGGCCTTTTGCCGAAGAAGTGAGCAAGGTCCAGGCAACGCTCAAACACGCGCTGACACACGGAGCGGTGTTTATGTTCCTGCCAAAGCAAACGCCTACCAAGCTGTCGTAACGACCGCCGTCAGCGCGCTGACAGTAGGGTCGACGAGGCCGAGGTCGCAACGGAGACCGATACGATGCCCGAGACACTGATTGATGGTCGCCTTTCGGCAGTGGTCGTACGGCGCAAATGGTTCGAGGCCGCGAGCACGGCCGACGGTTTCCATGATCTACCCGCCGCCGTCGTCAACTACGTCAACGATGTTCAACAGAAAGGTGTTTACGCGCGACACGAGTTGCCTCAGCGGACGATGCAGGCCTTTCACGCCGACTATTATGTGGCGGAGGTGGACAACGGCGGCCACAGCCAATTCATCAGGAATGCTGGAGCGATGCTGCCAACCATCGTCGCCGACGCGTTGGGGGGCTTGGAGGCCATGGGGGCGCGCGCCCAGCATCAGATACTGACCGAGATGGACGCCTGGGTCGGGGCTCATCCCGAGGAGGCTCGTGCCCAGACCGGCTTCGATGTGCGCGCAAAGCCGCTCGACGAACTCGACACGCGGTTTTATGCGGCGGAACGGGAGATGCCAATCGCACAGCTTTCCGCGCGTTGGATTACGACCTGGCCGGAGCTCCGGGTCGTCCCGGACGAACAGTATTCTTCCGCGATCGATCAAATCGCCGCTTTGAACCCGTTTCTCGGCGTCCGCCTCATTTGGAAGACCGTACAGAATCTCCGGTATCAAATGACGGACCAGCTGCAGATCAGCATTGCCGCCGCCTGCGGCGCGGTAATCCCGGAACCCGAGGCAAAACTCACCGTGGCTGGAGGCGGCTACGAGGAAATTGAAGGTCAGCGGTGTCTGGCTTTTGCCGTGCGCACCGATAAGGGAATGCGCTTCTGCGTCTTCGACGACGCGGGAGCGCGTCTTTACGACTACGTCCAACGCAGCCCAGTGCCGAAACTGGGTCCGGACTTGAATCTCGACGACCTCAAGAATTTCAAGGGCCCGCACGCGGGCGTGCGCTTGTCAACTGTCAGCGCCAACACCATCCGGCAGTTCGTGGCCGCCGGCAACGAGACGCGGGCGCCGGAGGCCATCGACCTGCTACTGCGCAAGGCAGGACTTGAACCGAACGCCATGATCACGGCGTGGAAGTTGCAGGACGGTGGCGCGACGTGGATCGTCGCTACGGGAGGGCACCGCATCGTCGCGGTGACTTCTCGCGAGTGGGCCGAACTGATCGACCAGAATTCCAAGCCGATCGTGGCGGTCACGAAGGTGGAGATCAATCTCCATGTCGCCGAAGCCGCAAAGGGCGGCGCCTCGTTGCGTTCACCAACGTGAGGCTTTTCCAACACGGCATCACCTGCGCTGCTCTCACATTGCAACCGCGCTACACTGAAAGAACACGGCCTCGCGCGCGTGGCGGCCTGCACATTTCCGCACCAGGTCGAGCAAGGCAAGATCGGCCCCGGCGCGGCCAAGGATCTGCACGCCTACATCCCGATCTTGAATCATGACGCACCTACGAAAAAAGGTGGATACTAGACTGGGCTCCGCGACAGGGAGTTTTGCGCCATGGCGAGACAAGAAATCCTCGATCGCATTGAGAAATACGTCCATCCGTTCCGCATCACGAACGGCAAGGCTTTCAACCTGAAGGACTTCGATCCCGGCGATACCTGTAACCTGCAGCTGGAGAAGGGCGAGGCCAGGGACCTCCTGCACCGCGGCACCGAGTGGCTCGCAGAGGAGCAGGAGATGCTCTACGCCCAGGATCGCTGGTCGCTGCTGCTCGTGTTCCAGGCGATGGACGCTGCCGGCAAGGACGGGACGATCAAGCACGTCATGTCCGGAGTGAACCCCCAGGGCTGCCAGGTCTTCTCGTTCAAGCAGCCCTCGCGCGAGGAACTCGACCACGACTTTCTCTGGCGCTACGCCAAGCGCCTGCCCGAGCGGGGACGGATCGGGATCTTCAACCGATCGTACTACGAGGAGGTCCTCATCGTGCGCGTGCATGAACAAATCCTGCAGGGACAGAACCTGCCCGCCCCGCTGGTGGGCAAACATATCTGGGACGAGCGGCTATCCGACATCGCACGCTTCGAGGATTACCTTACCCGGCAGGGAACGATCATTCTCAAGTTCTTTCTGAACGTATCGCGCGAGGAGCAGAAGAAGCGCTTCATGCAGCGCCTCGATCGGCCGGAGAAAAATTGGAAGTTCTCGGCTTCCGACGTGCAAGAGCGCAGGTTCTGGGACGACTATATGCACGCGTTCGAGCAAGCGATTCGGGCCACGGCATCGAAACACGCACCGTGGTACGTGGTGCCGGCCGACCACAAGTGGTTTACCCGACTCATGGTGGCCGCGGCCGTCGTGGCAACGGTGGAAAAACTCGACCTCGCTTACCCAACGGTCGACGCGGAGAAGAAGAGGGAATTGCAAACCATGCGCGCCGCCCTCGAAGCAGAAAAGTAGCGGCGTTGAGCACCGACACGGCGCGACCTCGGCTACTCTCACACTGCAACTGCGCTACACTGCAAAAGCACGGCCTATTGCTGGCGCATGATCTTTTCCGAAAGCCGGTATCCACTTTTCGGGATCATGCGCTGGCCGTCGCTTCGGGAGCGCGCATGTCAACGGCAATCTCGGTACTCGGCGGCGTGGGGCTCTTTCTGCTCGGTATGACCGTCATGACCGGGGGCCTGAAGACATTGGCCGGCTCGGCGCTGCGCACGGTGCTCAGCAAGGCGGCGGCGACACCGCTGCGCGGCTCCTTCTGGGGCGCCCTCATCACGCTCCTGGTGCAGTCGTCGAGCGCAACCACAATGACGACGATCGGCCTCGTCAGCGCAGGCTTGTTGACGTTTCCGCAGGGGCTGGGCCTCGTCTTCGGTGCAAACGTCGGCACGACCGGTACCGGCTGGCTCGTCGCACTCATCGGCGTGCGCGTCTCGCTCACCGCAGCTGCGCTGCCGATGATCTTCGCCGGTGCACTGGCCAAGCTCCTGGGCCGCGGCCGGATAGCCGGGGCGGGTGCCGCGCTCGCTGGATTCGGGCTGGTCCTTTTTGGATTGACGACCCTCCAGCAGGGCATGGGCGGGCTGGCCGAACAACTGCACCCGGCGGACTTGCCGGCGGTTCTCGCAGGTCCCGATGCCGGGTGGTGGTGGGGCATGCTCGGCGTGCTGATGCTGGTCGTGGTCGGACTGGTGATGACCGCCCTGATGCAGTCGTCGACGGCCGCCATCGCCGTGACGCTGTCGGCCTACTTTGCCGGAGCAGTCGGGCTCGATCAGGCCTGCGCCTTGATCATCGGGCAGAACATCGGAACGGCGACCAGCTCCGCGTTGGCGGCGATCGGCGCGAGCACCACCGCCAAACGGCTGGCCGTGGCTTATGTGCTGTTCAAGCTGGTTGCGGCGGTGATCGCGCTGGTGCTCTTTCCCATCGTCACGCCCCTGCTCGTCCGTGCCTCGAACACGATTGACGGCGTGACCCTGCTGGCCGGCTATCACACGGCGTACAATGTCGTCGGCGTCGTGGTGCTTTTGCCGCTGATGGATCAGTTCACGCGGCTGGTTGAGCGCATGCTGCCCGAACGAGCGTCGCCGCTGACGCGTTGCCTCGATCCCTCGGCACTCGTGACCCCAATCCTGGCCGTGGAAGCGGTGCGGCGGACGATCGCGCGGGTGCTGGCTACGGTTTGCGGTTCGGTCGAGGCGGCACTGGCGGGCGCCGGCGGCGGCGCGCCTGCCCGCGCCGGGAAGGATGCCCCATCGGTGGCTGAAGCCGCGGATGCGTTGCGCAAGGCGCAGGTGTTCCTCTCCGACGTCGCCGGGCCTCCGGAGACCGACGACGAGCAACAACGGCTTACGAGCACATTGCATGCGCTCGACCACGCGTCCCGGCTGGCGGAAACCGCAGGCGGGACGATCGATTTTGGAGCGATGGGTGGCGGCGGTCAGGACGACATGCGCGCCGAACGGTTGTGTGCGGATGCCATGCGAAGCGCAAGCGCAATTGCGGGCGAGGTCGTGTCACCGCCCGATCTCGCGAAACAAGCGACGCCCGCCGGCGCCGCAGCCGCGTCGATCGAGCCGTCTCTCGCTCAGCTCGAGCGCTGTGCCGCGGAGCTCGGGGAACTGCGGCGCAGCTCCCGCGGCGCGACGCTGGGGGCTGTCGCGGATGGAACGTTGACCGCCGATGCCGCGATCGCTCGCGTCGACACGCTGAGAAGCGTCGAAGCGCTGGCGCATCACGCGTGGCGCTGCGCCGCGCATCTCGTCGGTCGCGGCTAGAGCGTGATGACTTTTCTTCGAATCGTCATCCCGCTCTAGTTTATTACTGGCGCATGATCTTTTCCGAAAACCGGCGCCCACTTTTCGGGATCATGCGCTAGTGCCCCGATTCCGACGTTCGCATGAGTTCGCAGCGCGGTTGGATGCGAACTTACAACGTCACGTGCGACGCTGTTGTCCGTACGTCTCGTCCCCGCATTCAGCGATACACCAAAACGGGGATTTTTGTGTGCGTCAGGACCTTGTTTGTCACACTGCCGAGCACGATTGCGGACAGCCCGCCGCGCCCGTGCGATGCCATGACGATGAGATCGCAGCCCCGGTCCGAGGCCGCTGTGATAATGGCTTTATAGGGTTGCGGGTTCTCCACCTGCATCGTGTCGCAGGGCACACCGGCCTGCTTGGCTGCATCGGCCGCCCGACTCAGTACACTCGCAGCATGTTCCTCGACCTGTTCTCTATGTTTGGCAAGGTTTTCAAGGTGCCGCCGCTGCGACGCTCTCGTTTCTGGAACGCTGAGCCAGTCGAACGGATCCTGGACGATAATTACCGTTACCTTGGCTCCCACGGTTTTTGCCAATGACAACCCGTTCGTCACTGCATTCTCCGCCAACTCTGACCCATCTGTCGGAATGAGAATATGCCGGTACATGGTCCACCTCTCGATTGTGTGAACGTGCTGCCCTGTTTGCTTCGATTGATTGCTTCATATCCTCCGAACTTTTCCGTGCGATTTCAAGCAACTCACCGCGCTCGCGGAGTGAGGTGATCGAATAGCCCACCTGTTCGCCGCCATTGCTCATAGCCGGGCGCGATTTCCTTGAGCGCCTCCAGCCATTTTCCCATTTTCCAATGATCGCCGATTCCAGATGTGTGAACCCAGTGAGGTTCTCGTTGAGGTGTCAGCTTAACGGTACGGAACGGGATTCGCCCAAACCCGCTTTTTCAGCGGCACGAATTGACAAGAGGTGTACCGCGCGTATTGTCACCCCTATTTCCCGTGGGCAGGAAATGACGAAGGAACAGATTTCAGCATTTTGTGTCGACCGGCTTGCCGAACACCTTCGGGTTCCGAAGGAGGCCGTCGACCCGCAAGTGAAATTCAGCAGGCTCGGGGTCGACTCGGCGATGACGGTCTATTTGTTGATGGACCTCGAAGAGAAGCTCGACCTCGAGCTGTCGCCAGAGGCCTTCTACGACCATCCGACGGTCAATGATCTCTCGGATTATCTCGCCGGCAAGCATGCAGCGCGTGCGGCTTAGGCTGACGCCGATGTCGCTTTCGTCTCTTGTTGCATTGCTTGAACATCGTGCATCCACGCAGCCGGGCGACCGCGCCTTCGTCTTCTTGTCAGACCGAGGAGCGCGCGAAGCCGAGCTGACCTTCGCACAGCTCCACGACCGAGCCCGCGCACTGGCGCGGGAACTCGTACAAAAGGGCGCACCCGGCGACCGCGCGTTACTGATCTTTCCGCAAGGCATCGATTTCCTTGTTGCGCTATTCGGATGTTTGATGGCGGGCGTCATCGGCGTTCCAATGATGTTGCCGCGCCGCCAAAGCTCGCGCGATTCAACCGCGAGCATCACGGCCGACTGTACGCCGCGCTTCATCATGACGAGCCCGTCGTTGATGAACGGGCCACGCAAGGATGTCGCTGCGCGTTTTGCTGACGGCAACTACGAATGGATCGCGGTCGACGCAACGGCGGACCGTCCTCTGGGTTCGGATACCACGCCGTTGCCGCCGGTCGGAGCGGAGACTGTCGCGTTCCTGCAATATACCTCCGGCTCGACCTCCGATCCGAAGGGCGTCGTGGTCACGCATGAGAATCTGCTGCAGAACCTCGAAATGATCCGCCTGAGCTTTGGCGCTACCCGGGGCTCGACCTTTGTCAGCTGGATTCCGCTCTATCACGATATGGGCTTGATCATGAGCGCCCTCGAGGCGTTCTACGTGGGTGCCTGTTGCGCGCTGATGGCCCCTGCTGCTTTCGTGCAGCGCCCGATGGTATGGCTGAAAGCGATCCAGGAGTATCGTGGCGAGATCGCCTGCCTGCCGAATTTTGCGTTCGATTTGTGCGTGAGCCGTTTCAATCCCGAAGCCGCGGAAGAACTCGACCTCTCGTCGTGGAAGGTCGCGGTCAATGGAGCCGAGCCGGTCCATGCCTCCACGATCGAACGGTTCAACCGCACGTTTGCGCCGTATGGCTTCGACCCGCGCGCCATGTATCCCTCTTACGGGATGGCCGAGGCAACTGTCATGATCTCGGGCGGAGCCCGCGGCGCCGGTCACGTGACGCGGGCAGTCAGCCGGTCGGAGCTAGGCAACGGCCGCGTATGTTCGCCGGCCGGACAAGCGGATTCGCAGATCGTCGTCGGTTGCGGGCGGGCCGTGGTGGGCGAGCGGATCGCTATCGTCGATCCTAAAACACTTGACCGGTTGGACGCCGACCAAGTTGGCGAGGTTTGGGTCTGCGGTCCGCATGTTACGAAAGGCTACTGGCAGAACGAAGTGGCTACCCGCGAAACGTTTGCGGCGCAGATTGACGGCGATCCGGCTTGCTGGCTGCGGACCGGCGATCTCGGTTTTCTCGACGAGGCTGGTGAGCTCTATATCGCCGGGCGCATCAAGGAGCTCGTGATCATCCGTGGCATCAATCACTACCCGCAGGATATCGAGCGGACGGTGCAGAACGTCGACCCGGCGCTACGCAAGAACGGCGGCGCGGTGTTCTCGGTTTCGGACGAGAACGGCGACGAAACGCTCGTAGTCGTTCAGGAGGTCGAACGCGTGTACCGACGCAGCATCGACATCGCCGACATGATCGGGCGAGTCCGCGAAGCGGTGACAAACGAACACGAGGTGTTCGCGCGCCACGTGGTGCTCATCCGCCCGGGGACGCTGCCGAAGACGACGAGCGGCAAGATTCGGCGGGGAGTCGCGCGTCAGCTTTGGCTCGGGAACAGGCTCGATCTCCTGACTGCGGACCTCGCCTGAGCGACTTATCTCCGGTCAGAACGACGTAGGGCCGGCATTGCCGAGCCGCAGGCTCTCGGCGATGCGCTGTTCCATGCGGCGGGCGACCTGCGCCCTGTAGTGCATCCGATCGAGAAAGTTCTTCGGATCACGCGTCAGCGGGTCGTCGACCCGGAAGTCGAGGAAGTTGCTATACGGACGGCCGGCTACGATCCGGGCCATCGCCCCCTTGCAGGCAGCGAGCCGCGCCGCCCCGCGTGTTCCGGGCCGTGGCAGGTCGCTCGCGATGATCGGCGGCATAACCAGGACGACCGGCGCGTTCGGCACGCTGGTGACAAAACCGGCAAGCCGTTCAATTGCCGGAAACTGGCTGTCGGCACCAGTGGCCGTGCCGTCCGGTTCGTCCGGTGGCGGCGCAGGCCGGAAGTCGCCGTGGGCGAGCAGCTCATAATCCCAGTAGCCGTCGGGCGCGCTCGGCCTGCCCAAGCCGGCTGCAAGCTGAAGCCGCCGCTTCATGCGCCCGAGCGCGCGCGAGCTGAACAGGTACCCGACATATTCGATGTCGCTGTCAGAATAGAGCCAGAACGGAAACGGGTTGAGGATCGGCATGGCCGGATCGTCGGTGCACCAGGCTGGGTCGGTCACAATCACCAGCGCGTCCGCATGCACATGATGCCGCACGAACCAGCGCAATACGGCGAACTGCTCGCGGGGGCCGGTGCCCGGCATAGTGAGCTGAACGAACCGGGCGCCGGTTGCCTGCGAGAGTTCGGCCGGTTTGAGAAGCTGCCCAGTCGAATTGCCGAAAATCGCGGCATTGAACTGCGGATCGCGCCCGCGGCTCGCATTGGCCGTGCGCGGACTTTCGTCGTTGATACCCTTGATGCCCAGGGAGCCGAAGCGACCGCTGTCGTAGGGATCGACCACGATCACGAGCGCGAAGATCACACCGGCGCCAAGCGCCGCCATGGCGACAAAAGTCGCGAGCCAATGGCCCCAGGCGCGGTTCTCAGAACTGGAAGTAGACGAACTCATAGGCGTCTCGGTCCCCAAGCTCGACCAGGATCGCGATCGCCACGAGCCCAAGCGCGGCGGCAATGCCATTCCTGGGCCGTTCGGTAAATCGCGTGACGATGTCCTGGCTCGCCGGCAGCAGGAAGGCGCACAGTGCCGAAACGATAATCGGCGCGGCGCGGATGATACGCTCGAGATCGGGCAGCTCGGCAAGTCCGCGATAGATGTTCATGGCGGCCTGTATCGAGCCCGCACGGAAGATCACGCAGGTCAGAAGTACGAAGGCGGCCGTCATCGCCCAGCCGAGCAGGGACGGCAGCCGTGGTCCGTGGTGGCGCCATAGCGAGACGACTACCAGCGCGCAGCCGTGCAGCGTGCCCCACCCCACAAATGTCCAGCTTGGGCCGTGCCAGAGACCGCACAGCGCCATCGTGATCACCATGGCGGAGAAGTGTTGGACCAGCCGGTGGTGCTTGCGCCCGATCTTGACATTGGACAGCGGGAGGAAGACGTAGTCACGCAGGAACGACATCAGCGTCATATGCCAGCGTTGCCAGAAGTCCTGCAGGCTTGTGGATTGCATTGGCGCGTTGAAGTTGTAGGGCAGTTGGACGCCAAAGAGCAGGCCTACTCCGATCGCGATATCCGAGTAGCCGGCGAAATCGAACAGTACCTGGAAGCCGAAGCCGAGCGCCAGCCATGAATTTCCGCCAGTGACTGGCCCCTGTATCGCCTGCGCATAGATCGGATCGAGCACGCGTCCGAGCGGATCGCCGAGCCAGGTCTTCTCGATCAGACCGATCACGATGAAGGTGACGCCAACGGCGAACGGCCTCTGCCAGCCGGGTGTGTAGACCTGCCGGCCGAATTGATGCATGACCTCCGACCAGCGCGCCAGCGGTCCGGCGATCGCCTGCGGGAAGAACGAGATATAGAGCGCATAGCGGCCGAGCGAATAGTCCGGCGCCTTCCCGCGCCGCAGATCGACCAGATACATGATGTGATGAAAGGTGAAGAACGAAATGCCGAGTGGTAGCGCAAGATTGAAGTGCCAAAAGGGCCGCTCGAACAGGGAGGCTAGGTTGTCGGAGATGAAGTTGGCGTACTTGAAGACTGCGAGCACCGCGAGATTGCCAACGATTGCCCCGGTGATGAAACCCGCCCGCTTGGTCGCCAAGAACGCCCGGGCCGCGAACCAGTTCACCGTGATCGACAGGATCAGGAGGACGACAAACGGCGGGTTCCAATAGCCGTAGAAGACGAACGAAAGGCCGACGAGAACGCCGATGCGCGACCGCGGATGCGAATCGGCGAGACGGTAAATGACGAGTGCGGCCGGCAGGAAGACAAGCAGGAACGCATAGTCGTTGAACAGCATCGGGAGCCGTCTCAAACATCTGGCTGGCCGGGAATGGTTCAATCCCCTCGCGGCGATGGCTCGGCTACGAGGATGTATCACGCGTGCGGGCGCGAAGCATCTGATTATGTAAGAGCCTGCGCAAAGCTTATTTAATCCGACGCGAGTACCCCAAATGTGGGCGAACTTCGGGTTCGAGGCACCAGAGCATCATGTTCCGGCTTCTACCGCCGTCACGGTCTTCCGCAGCACGTCGAATGAGCGGATGACGAGCTTCTCCGCCTCCACGATGATGAAGAACACCAACCCGCCCGCCAGCAGCCAAGGCCAGACCCAGAGCGGAACGGCCTCGTTGCCGAACATCGCCTGGAACGGCGGTGCGTAGGTGAACAAGAGCTGCAGGATCACGACGGCACCGATGCCGAGCGGCAGGTACCTGTTTCCCATGTGCGCGGTCAGGGAGAAAGACGAGCCCAGCAGATAGCGGCTGTTCAACAGGTAGAACACCTGGCCGATCGTGATGGCGTTGACTGCGACGGTCCGGGCGAGTTCGTCCGACGCTCCGTGGGACTTCATCCAGAAGAACGCCAGCAGGGTGTAGGCGAGGAGCGCCAGGCCGACGAAGACGATGCGCCAGATGCCGAAGCCGGTCACGATCGGACGGTCGACCGCGCGCGGAGGACGGCTCATCACGTCAATCTCGTGCGGTTCGAAGGAGATCACGAGCCCGAGCGCGACGGAGGTGACCATGTTCACCCAGAGGACTTGTGGGGCAGTGATTGGCATCGTGAAGCCGACGAATATTGCCACGGCAATGACCAGCGCTTGAGCGACGTTGGTCGGCAGCATAAAGAGCATGGCCTTTTCGATATTGTTGTAGACCGTGCGCCCCTCCTTCACTGCAGCCGTGATCGAGGCGAAGTTGTCGTCGGCGAGTATCATTCTGGCGGCCTCCTTGGTCACTTCGGTACCCTTGATGCCCATGGCGACGCCGATGTCGGCCTTCTTGAGCGAGGGCGCATCGTTCACGCCGTCACCCGTCATCGCCACGATCTGCCCGTTGGCCTGAATTGCCTTCACCAGGCGGAGCTTGTGTTCGGGGCTCGCGCGCGCGAACACGTCGACGTCGCGAACCCGCTCCTGCAGGGTGGCCGTGTCCATGTCCTCGACCTCGGCGCCGGTAATCGCCGTCTTGCCGTCGCCGATGCCGAGCATCTTGGCGATGGCCGCGGCGGTGATCTTGTGATCGCCCGTGATCATCGTGACGCGGATGCCGCCGCCGTGGCATTCCTTGACGGCCTCGACCGCTTCCTTGCGCGGCGGGTCGAGAAGGCCGATCAGGCCGAGCAGGACCAGGGTCTTGGGCAGATCGGCCGGCCCCAGATTGCCAGCCCTGATGCCCGGGCTTTCCAGCCATGCCAGCGCCAGCACGCGCTCGCCCTGGGCGGCGAGCCGGTCGGAGGCCTGCATGAAAAGCGCGCGATCGAGCGCTGCCGCCGCGCCGCCATCCGTCTGCTGGCGATCGCAATGCTCGAGGATGACTTCCGGAGCGCCTTTGACGAATAGAACTTCGCCGCCGGTCGCCGGCTTGTGGAGCGTCGCCATGAACTTGTGCTCCGACTCGAACGGGATGGCATCGATCCGCGGCAACGCCACCTGCTCGGTCGTGCGATCCATTCCAAGCTTGCTCGCGAACGGATAGAGCGCTCCCTCGGTCGGATCGCCCTCCACTTTCCACGCGCCTTCCTGCTGGAAGAGCTCGGCATCGTTGCAGAGCGCAGAGACCCTGCCCATGAGCGTGAGCACGGGGCTCTTTGCGGGCTTGCCATCCTTCCTGACTTCGCCCTCTGGCGCATAGCCATCGCCGGTGACCTGATAGACGGACTCGGCGGTGACGGCCGAGACCACCATCATCTCCATCAACGTCAGTGTGCCGGTCTTGTCCGAGCAAATCCGCGACACCGACCCGAGCGTCTCGACCGCGGGCAGACGCCGAATGATGGCGTTGCGCTGGGCCATGCGCTGGACGCCGATCGCCAGCGTGATCGTGATGAGCGCGGGCAGCCCTTCCGGGATCAGCGATACGGCGATGCCGACAACCGCCTGGAACAGCTCCACGAAGTCCATGCCCTTCACCCATTTGCCGTAGGCGAAGATCAGCACGCTGATCACCCCGATCGCCGCCGTGATGGCGTAGCCGAACGACTTGATCTGGCGCAGGAGCGGAGTTTCGAGCGGGCTGACGCCCGCGAGCAGTTGATTGATCCGACCGAGCTCGGTCTCGCTGCCGGTCGCGACGACAACGCCGGTAGCGCGCCCGGACACGACCATTGTGCCGGAGAACGCCATGTTTTCCCGGTCGCCGACCGTGGCATTGGCGGAAACAGCCTCCGTGTTCTTGTCGGTGGGTACCGATTCACCGGTCAGCGCCGCCTCCTCGGTGCGAAGGTTCTTTGCATCGATGAGGCGCAGGTCGGCGGGTATCTTGTCTCCCGATTCGACCAGCACGATATCCCCCGGAACGAGCTGCTCGGCGGGAATCATGCGTGTCTCGCCGCCGCGCAGCGTCCGCGCCTCGGCCGACAACATGTTGCGGATCGAGTCGAGCGCTTTCTCCGCCTTGCCCTCCTGGATGAAGCCGAGCAGCGCGTTGAGAACAACCACACCGAAGATGATGCCCGCGTCGACCCACAGGTTCAGCATCAGCTTGGTGAACCCGGCGCCCAGGAGGACGTAGACCAGAATGTTGTTGAATTGAGCGAGGAACCGCATGAACGGCCCCCGCTTCTTGCCCTCCGGCAAGCGGTTTGGGCCATGCCTACGGAACCGCGTCGAAACTTCGACCGCGTCGAGCCCCTTCTCGCTGTCGGTGGCGAGCCGCTTCACAACGTCGTCGGCAGCTAACGAATGCCACGCCACAGCATTGCCGTCCGTGTTCGTTGCCACGCTCATGCCTGCACTCCGTCAGGTCGGTTCCTCTGTGCACGCCTCGGCAGTCATGCAGCCCACGTTCATCGTCGTGAATCGCAGTGAGATCATCCTCAGCATGGCTGGACCCGGCCAAGGTTGATCTTGCGCTCGTGGTCGATCGCACTCAACACTCAATATGCATGGAGCCGAACGCATGGAGGCCGGTGACCGCCTCCTTGGAATTCACAATCTAGAAACCTTTAGTGGAGACACCAAACCGGCCGGAGCGGGTGCCTTGCCTCCCCGTTAAACCATAATCTGGTAGCTTCACGCCCAGTCGCCAATGGTCCATGCGATGCGCCTCAGCCAGAACGATATCGGTGCTCTTACGTGGCTCGCCACGGCCGCGTGCCTGGTGTTCGGCTTCTTCGGCTTTGCCGTGGTTGCGCCATGGACGTTTAGCGTCATGTCCGTGGCGGATGCCGCCACGCGCTGTCCAGGCGTCATCGATCCCTCGTGGCCGGCCGTCGTGTGCAATCATGGCCGCCCGTCCAATTGGGAGCTTGGCCTGATCGCCGAGAACCCCGTCCGCTACCTCGCGGCGTGGGTACAGATGGTCGTCGGCTGTGCCCTGTTCTTCGTGGGCTTGGCAGTTTCGAAGCGGTTTCGGACGTGAGAACAGGTCACCTTCCCAAAATCGCGTTGGCCATCGCCCGCGGAACGCTTGATGCGCATCCGCTTCGCATCAGCGCGGAAGTAGCGGACCGAGAGGTCCCAGGTCGATATTCAGGTCCTCGGCGGCGAGCCCGAAGTGCTCCCGCAGGCGCGACATGCGGTTGTCTAGAAGCATCAGCGTCATGCCGACGCGCTCCTCCTCCGCTTCTGTCAAGCCGCCCTCGTCGAGACGACGAAGCGCCTGCCGCTCCATGAGCTGACGCAGCAACTCCACGACGGTGAGCACCAGGCGGGCCAGATCTCGTTCGACCGTGTCAGGCGCCATCGAAATGCGCTGGCGCAGCCCCGGCTCATAATCAGCGACGCTGGCGCTCATGCGTCTCGCTCCGCTACGCCAGATCGCGTGGTTCGGCCGAGCGACGTGATCAGGGCGCGAAGAGAGATCTGCACCATGTCGATGTCGGCGATCGCCAGCGTGATGTCTCCGGTCAGCACGATGCCGCCCGCCAGGAGCCGGTCGAGCAGGTCGACGAGCGCGATTTCTCGGGCCGGGAGCGCGGCGGGGCTCACGTGGGCTCCCCGTGTTCGCTGCCGGTGAACGAATAGGGCGGCCAGGGGCCCGTGACCTCGATCGTCACGTGCGGGTTTTCGGCACCCAGTCGCCGTGCACGGGCGGCGAGCTCGTCGGCGCGCCCGGCATCCACCAGGTAGGCTGCGTTGAATACATTTTCGCCTGGAGCAGCGGACAGCTCGGCGCTCTGCGTTCGGTGTTGGCGGCGATCGATGGCAAGCCCGGCGAGAACGGCGTCCATCTGCTCGGCCGCACTGGTTGCGCGCCGCCACGCGTGCTGGCGCCGATCGCGCTGCTCGCGGCGGTAGCGCAGGTAGTCCCTGCCAACGCGCGCCGATCCGGACCCGCCGGGTTTCTCAGCCACGGACATTGTGCCGGCAGATGCGCCCGCGTGCTGCACATAGATTTTCACTCCCACCTCCACGCTGCCCGCGAGGCGATCCAGCGTCTCGCGGAAGCGCCGATACTCCCGGCGCAGCAACTGCGCAACGCGGTCGTCGCTGCGGTGAACGGTCGCGAGGCGGAACGGCAGCGTTGGTGTGCACGCGGCAACCGCCGCCACGACCCTGTGGTGTGTACGTGCGATCGCCTCCAGCTCCGCCAGCGTCTCCAGCCTGGCTCGCAGCGCGGTCTCGTCGGCGTCGGCAGGCGCAAGCGGACTGACCACGGCGACCAGGTCTTGGTGGCGGACCAGGTGGATCGTGGCGCCGTCGACGCCGACGAGGCCGGCCGCCCGGGTTGGATCGAACGGACGCGCGACCGCGTATGTATAGCTCGCCGCGCTCATCGCCGTGCCTGGCGGGTAGCGGTTTCCAGCGCCCCGACGCGCTGGCGCAACCGCGCCTTCCCGGTCGTCAGCTGCCGCGACCGCTGGTGGGAAAGCGCGGGATCGTACTCCCACCAGTCAATCCCCATCTCCTTGGCCTTGTCCACCGACGCGACCAACAGCCGGAGCTTGATGGTCAGAAGCTCGATGTCGAGCAGGTTGATCTTGATGTCGCCGGCGATGATCAATCCCTTGTCCAGAACCCGCTCCAGAATGTCAGCCAAATTCGGCGGCGCACCCTGGCGTTCGTGCCACAGACGTTGTTCCATCATGCGATCAGCCCTCGCTTTCGTCCCTCGTCCAGCCGGTCGAGGAGCTCGTCCTCGCGTCGATCAAATTCCTCGGCATCGATTAACCCTTGATCCAGTTGCCGCGAAAGCTCGGCCAGTTCGCGCCGGACGGCTGCCGGGCCGTAATGCTGTTCGGCGGCGGCGGCGACCACCCGGTCGATGGTCCACAGTGTGAAGCGGGCTGGCGCGAGCGGCAGCAACAAGAGATGCGACAGGAGCCCCACCACCATCACATCTCCACTTCGTTGCCGACGAAGCTGTAAGGCGGCAAGGGCCCGTACACCCCGACGCTTGCGTAGCCGGGCAGTTCGCGGCGCAGCCGTGACAGTGCACCGTCGAAGTCCGGCCGGGCACCGGACGCCACCAGGAACGACACGTTGACGAAGCAACCGTCGACCGGTGGGCCCCGGCGTACCTGTGCGGCATGTGGTTGCAGGCGGGCGATGACCTGGCCCGCTTCACGCGCGCTCCGTTCCGCGACGGCGGCGGCCACCTGCTCGCCGAACGCCACCTTATCCTGGTGGCTACCGCCGCCTGCGGCGCGCAGTGCTTGATTCCGCACGCGTAGCTCGTCGTTCTGGAGCAAGACGTCGCGGAGAAGAGCTTCCTCCGCATGGACGCCCTTAACGTTGAGTTCGAAGTGGCCGTCGATGCGGGACAGCAGTTCGTCATAACGGCGCGCCCCCGATCGAAGCTCCGTCCGCACCGCCTCGTCGTCGGGCGCGATCATCCCGAACCGCATCGGCAGCACGGTGCCGGCTGCGTACACCTGTCCGACGACCGCATCGTGCTTCGCCAGATCGCGCCGCTTCGGGCGCAAATGCGCCGGCGCGGCGCTAACCACTGCGACCAGATCCTGCTCGCGCACGAGCCGGAGGGCGGGCGCGTGCTCCCCCACCCCCACCGCCCCTTCGAGCGGTAGCGGGTGGGAGGCACGCGAGACACAGTAGACGTAGTTGCTCATCAGTTATCCTTTCCGTTGCGTCACGCCGACGTCCGTGCGCGCCGAGCCGGGCAGCTCGAGCGGCACCGCGCCGCCGGGCAGCAAGCGGCCGATCCGGGGGCTGCTGCCGGTGAGATCGAGGCGGCCACACACCTCGGCGAAGCGCAGGTAAGCATCGACGCCGGCAACGATGACCCGCGCATCGATGGTGAGCACTTCGAGGCCGATCACCGACACACGCACGAACACGTCGATGACCAGCCCGCGGTCCAGGATCAGTTCAACGACCTTGTACAGCTCGCCCGACAATCGGCCGCCGCCGGTTGCTTGAGGCATTTGAGTCATTGTCATTTCAGTCATACGGTTGTCTCCTTCCGGAGGGCCACGATGGTCGTGGCGTTCTCCTCTTCGATGCGATTTCACACGAGTTCGATGCGATCTCACACGAGATACGGAGGGCCTCTGCGATGGGTTTTGGCCTGGAGGTAAAACATCCGTGAGGGGGAACTCCTGTCCTGAGCGAGGTTTGCGACATCTCCTGCCAAGGATGGAGTTCCCCAGCTCGCGCCAGCTATCCCGCGCACTTGTCCGATGTGCTGGAAAGCCTCGCACAGGCAAAGCCCCGCGAGTTCGCAACCGATGCCCTGGCCCGCTTCACGCCGCGCGCGACGGCAAACCTCATCGAGATCGCCGATTACAACGTCACCTGCCCAGGATCGCGTTGGCCATTGCCCGCGGATCCCGCACCGGCCATCGTTCGACATCGACCGCGTGCAGGAAGTCCGCGATGTGCTGGTTGAACGCGGCCGGCTCCTCCAGGTTGATGGTGTGGCCGGCGTTCGGCATCACCACCAGCCCGGCGGTAGGAATCGTCCGCTTCATCAAGAGCGCCGGCTCGAGGCACGGCCAGTCCTCGTCGCCGGTCATGACCAGCGTTGGCGCGGTGATGGTCTTCATCCGGTCCACGAGGTCGAACAGCGACGGACGCCGTTTCTGAACGCCGCGCATGGTGAGCGCTGAGCCCCTGGTCGAATTGCCCGCAAGCTGGTCGGCGAACTCCTTCCAGCCGCGCGGATCCTTGTTCTGGAACTGAACGCGCGACGGAGCGGTGGCATAGCCGAGCGCGGCCTTGCCCATGCCGATCTCCTCGAACCGCTTGGCGGCAGCCTCGGTCTCCTCGGCGAATTGCGCTTTCTTGTCCGGCGACGCGCCGTAGCCGCAGCCCCCGACGACCAGCGACCGCGCCCGCTCCGGATAGGTGAAACCGAAGTGCAGGGCGGCAAAACCGCCCATCGACAGTCCGACGATGTGCGCCTTGTCGATCTGCAAGGCGTCGAGCACCGCCTTGATGTCGTCGCGGGCGCGCTCCTGCGAATAGCGCTCGACGCTGTCGGGAACGTCGGACGGAGGAAATCCGCGGGCGTTGTAGGCGATGCAGCGATAGCGGCGTCCGAAATAGCGCAGCTGATGCTCCCAGGAGCGCCAGTCGCCCGCGAATTCGTGGACGAATACGATCGGCGTACCGGCCCCGACCTCCTCGTAGTAGAGCTTCACGCCGTCGTCGGTGGTGAGTTGGGGCATGCGAATCTCCGGGCAGGCTGTTGTCGAAAATCAATCACGTATCAGGTGAGCGACGGCGTCCGGCACACGCGCATGCCAGCTCGTGCTGGCCTGCACGTTCCGCACCAGGTCGAGCAGGGCAAGATCGGCCCCCGCGCGGCCGACGATCTGTACGCCGACCGGCATGCTGATGCCGTCGAAGCCGGCCGGCATGGCCACCGCCGGCACTCCCAGCATATTGACGAAGCGCGTCCACCGGCTCAACGCGTAGAGCGCGCGGGCGGAGAAGCGATCGGACGCCGGATCGCAGCGGTCCGCGCGCGGCGTCGTGATCGGCATCACCGGCAACACCAGGACGCCGTGGCCGGACAGCACCTCCGTCTCGAATTGGCGTAGCAGGCGCTCGCGCGCGGTGACGCTTTCGGCCAGCACCTCGTCGGCGATCTCGAGGCCCTTCGCCAGCCGTTTCTTGAGCGCCGGCGCCAAGCCGTCGCCATCGAGCAGGGATCGATGATGGCGCGCGCTTTCGCCTTGCATGACGACCAGCGCATGACGGTCGATCGTCTCCAGCAGCGGCAGCAGCGCCGGACGGCGCTCGACCACCACGCCCGCCGCTTCGATCGCCGCCACCGCATCGGCGAGACAGCGCCGGATCGCAGGATCGCTTTCGGCCGCGACGTCGTCGGGGACGACAGCGCGGCGCGGAGCTTCCGCCGCAGTCGAATGACTCGCCAGGAACGGCGCCATCTGCAGGATGTCGTCGGCGCTGCGGGCCATCAGCCCTGTCGTGTCGAGCGTCGGCGCCAGCGCCATCGCGCCATCCGTCGAAACCAGACCCCAGGTCGGCTTCCAGCCGGTCACGCCGCAGGCATGGGCGGGAATACGCAGCGAACCGCCGGTGTCGGACCCGAGCGCCGCGACCACCGCACCGCTCGCCACCGCGGCCGCGGATCCGGACGAGGAACCGCCGGACACGAAGTCGAGATTCCAGGGATTGCGCACCCGGCCGAGGGTCTGGTTGTAGCCCGACGGCTCGTAGGCCAGCTCGGTCATGCCGGTGAATGCTACGAGGTCTGCGCCGGCAGCCGTCAGCCGGTCGAGGAGATCGCTGAAGCCATCGACGCGCGGCGCAAGATCGGCGGTGAAGCCGCAGCCGGGCTCCCTCCCCGGTGTGCGGAACATGTCCTTCGCGGTATAGGGCAGTCCGCGCAGCGGACCAGTCGCATCCGGCGGTCCCGGCGGGACGATCTCGACGAAGGCGTTGAGCAGCGGCTCGAGGGCGGCCGCGTGTGCGCGCGCAGCCTCGCGCCGCCGGCGCTGCGCCGTTGGATCGAGCTCGCTCCAATCGCGGATCCTGGTGGTCATCAGACGGAGACGCCTCGGCGGAGCCATCTTCGCGCGCTACGGAACACGCGTCCATAGCTCAGCCGGTAGAACACCAGACTACGAATCCGGGGGTCATGAGTTCGAATCTCTTCGGGCGCGCCAAATACCGCCGTTTGCTGCCGTGCATGCGCGCGAGTCGTCGGGAGTGCGTCAGCTTACAACCGATTGCACAATGCAACCAGAACCGCGTGGATGTGCCGCGTAAGGAAAGGAAGTGGGTATGGCCAAGCTCGTGTTCGGAATGAACCAGTCCCTGGACGGCTACGTCGATCATATGGCGTTTGCGCCAAGCCCCACGCTCTTCCGCCACTTCATCGAGGAGGCTCAGGGGCAGGCGGGCAGTGTGTAC
>Ga0126382_10000140_pt1 | contig 26004 bp, 10 predicted proteins | sample PanSoiMetPlot_30_FD_92548 | JGI IMG/M metagenome (GOLD analysis project Ga0126382, IMG submission 92548) | Tropical forest soil microbial communities from Panama - MetaG Plot_30 | ecosystem: Environmental > Terrestrial > Soil > Tropical forest > Bulk soil | place: Panama | collected 2016-02-17
CACGTTAATCCCGAATTGGGAGACGCAGAAGGCGCAACGCGGCGCTGGCGCATGGCGCGTCATCGGACGACTAAAGGAGCAGGTCTCATCCGAACAGGCGCAAGCGGAAATGAGCGCCATTGCGCAAGGTCTTGAACAAGCTTTTCCGGATCTAAACAAAGGACTGGGCATAAGTGTCGTCCCGTTTCAGCTTCAGCTCACTGGAAGTAATGTGCGCCTGGCGCTCTGGACTCTATTCGGTGCGGTTGTTTTCGTGCTTCTAATCGCATGCACGAATGTTGCTAACTTGATGTTGGCACGCAGCATTGCGAGAGAACGCGAAATGGCCATTCGTATTGCGCTTGGCGCGAGCCGGCTGCGGCTCATTCGACAATTGCTGACCGAAAGCGGCTTGCTCGCCATACTCGGTGGGGCGGGCGGTCTTTTGATCGCGAGTTGGAGCATTCAGGTTCTGCTCCGCTTTAGCCCACTAAGTATTCGCGATTTGGACAAGGTTGCGATTGACGCGAAGGTGCTGGCGTTCACCACTGTCGTTTCTTTATTGACCGCCTTGCTTTTCGGTTTGGCGCCGGCGTTGAAAATTTCGCAAGCTCATCCTGGAATAGCACTGAAAGAAGGACGGAGTGCAAGCGGGGGCGTCGGCAGCCGTCGTCTGCGCAGCTTACTCGTTATAACTGAGTTCAGCCTGGCGGTGCTGCTCCTTGCTGGTGCGGGCCTCCTAATTCGCAGCTTCATGCAACTGCAGCGCGTTGACTTCGGGTTTGATCCGCAAAACGTTCTGCTTCTACAGACAGCTCCCGCCAGAAACAGCCCTGCCGATCAATGGTGCTTCTTCTACCAACAGGTAAGCGACCGGATCGCGGCCCTGCCGGGTGTCGTGGCTGCTGGTCTGACCGAGGAGATCTTCATTAGTGGGAATCCTGACGGCCCGATCACTATTGAACGCGCCTCGGCCGATAGTTCAGAACCAGTGCGCATACCATTCAGACGAGATGTAATCAGTGGTGATGTCTTTCAAACCCTGCGCGTGCCTCTACATACGGGACGCTTTTTCAATGCGCAGGACAATCCAGGAGCGGCTCCGGTATCGATCATAAATGAAACGATGGCGCGACGGTTCTGGGCCAGTAATCAGGAAGCGCTTGGTCAGCGATTCAAGCTGGGATCTGGGCAGTCGCGTAATCCGTGGTTGACGATAGTCGGCGTTGTTGGTGATATGCGCCGCCAGAGCCTGGAACGTGAATCCATCGCACAAATCTTCCTGCCCTACCTGCAAATCCCGGAACGCAGAATGAATTTATTGATCCGGACAACCTCGGAACCGACCCAAATCGCAGCAGCGGTGCGCAATGAAATTCGCGCGATTGATAAGACCGTCGTGATCTCTCGAAGCTCTAGTTTAGAAAGTCGACTTGCGGACGATGTCGCACAGAGGCGTTTTCAAACCTGGTTATTGACTCTGTTTTCAGTGATCGCGTTGCTGTTAGCCGCAGTTGGTATATACGGCCTGATCCATCAATCAGTCGCGTTGCGCACTCGCGAGATCGGAACACGGCTGGCGCTCGGCGCCCAACCGCGAGATGTGTTGCGATTGATCGTCGGTCAAGGAATGAGCCTGGCGTTTTGTGGCATTGGGGTTGGATTGCTGGCCGCTCTTGGCTTAACACGAGTATTAACGAATTTGTTGTTTGGCGTGACGGCTACTGATCCGACGACATTCATTGCAACGCCATTGTTACTCCTACTTGTTGCTTTGCTGGCGTGCTACCTGCCGGCGCTTCGCGCCGCTCGGGTTGATCCAATTGCTGCGCTTCGTCACGAGTAAGTCGAAGAAAATGCGGTTATCCAACTCTCAACAGCGCTCGGTGAGACCACATCTTTTGTTGATTCGCTTTATCGGCGTGATCGTGCCGCGACGCCTGCGGGCCGATTGGCGGCAAGAGTGGGAAGCGGAGTTGCAGAACCGTGAAGCCCTGCTTGCTCAGTGGGACAAGCTGGACTGGCGCATGAAGCTCGATCTTTTTCGACGCAGCCTCAGCGCGTTCTGGGATGCCCTTTGGATGCAGACGTACAGATGGGAGGACGCATTGATTCAAGACTTGCGATTCGGCGTGCGAATGTTGATGAAGCAACCAGGCTTCACCTTGATTGCCGTCCTCACATTGTCTCTTGGGATCGGCGCGAATGTCGCAATGTTCAGCGTGTTTGATGCGCTGTTGCTGAAACCGCCGGCAGGCGTGACGGACGCAGAGCATCTGGTGCGGATCGGGCAGTCGTCGGGGGGCCTCGGTTTCAACACTTCCTCCTATGCCAACTATCGCGATTACCTCGATCAGAACACGACGCTGGCGGGAATTGCAGCTGAAGGCACGCAGGCCTTCCACCTGGGCACGGATAAAGGGGCAGAGCGCGTCTGGGGCGCTTTGGTGACGGGCAACTATTTCGAGGTGCTGGGTGTGCGTGCGGCGCAAGGTCGCTTGCTTCAGCCCGAAGACACAGAGACCGAAGGAGCGGAGCCGATTGCGGTGATCAGTGAGAGGATTTCGCAGAAGCATTTCGGCACCGAAACGCCGGTCGGCCGGACTATCAGCCTCAATGCGCACAGTTACACCATCGTCGGCGTAGCGTCGAAGTTCAAAGGCACGAGTACAACCGACGAAAACCGTGATGTCTGGATTCCGGTGACCAGGTGGAGGGACAGCAACCCGTGGATGGTGAGCATCGGTGTGGATTGGCTCAAAGGCCGCGGAGCGCAATTTTTGAACCTGGTTGGTCGGTTGAAACCGGGCATCACTCTGGGGCAGGCTCAGTCCGATCTGGACATTATTTCACAGCGCTTAGCCGAGACCTACCCTGAAACCAACGCACAAATCGGAGCGCGAGTCGTGGCTGGCCTGGGCATACTGCCTGGCGATCGCGATGAGTTAACACAACTCGCGCGCATTCAACTCGGAGTGGTGGCTATCGTGCTGTTGATTGCTTGTGCCAACGTCGCTGGGTTGTTGTTGGCACGTTCGACAGCCCGACAGAAAGAGATCGGCTTGCGGATGGCGCTAGGTGCGGGGCGCTTGCGGATCGTGAGGCAACTGGCAACTGAGAGCGCGCTGCTGGCGACGATCGGTGCAGTTTTGGGGGCGTTCGTCGCGCAGTGGGTGAGCGTGTGGATCATCACGATGCTGCCGCAGTCGCAGAATGACTTGAAAACGCGGCTTGCATTCACGCTGGATTGGCGCGTGTTGAGTATTACGCTCGGCCTCTCGTTGGCGACAGGAATCCTGTTTGGCCTCGTGCCCGCGTTGCAATCTTCGAAGCCCGATCTAATTTCAGCGCTGAAAGAAGCGGCAGGCGCATCCAGTGGTGGAGGGCACGTAAGTCGCCTCCGTTTGCGCAGTGTGCTGGTCACAGTACAGATTGCATTGACGCTTGTCCTGCTCATAAGCGCAGCGCTGTGTTTGCGCACGCTGCGCAATGCGCAGGCGATCAATGTTGGCTTTGCGTACGAAAACTTATTGACGGCACGGCTCGATCTTGGCCGGCAAGGGTACAGCGAAGAGCAAGGGAGAGGTTTTTACCGACAACTGCTTGAACGCGCCGGTAGCATGCCCGGCGTGGATTCTGCCAGCCTGGCGCTGAGCGTGCCGCTGCAAGGCAACAGCCGGGGCAACACGGTCTACTTCGACAACGGGCAAGAGATCAACATCCGGTACAACATCGTCTCGCCGAATTATCTGGACACGATGAGCATCCCGCTCCTGGCCGGACGGCAGTTCACGGAACAAGACAAAGCGCAATCGCCGCTGGTCGCCATCATCAACGAGAGCTTCTCGCGAAGCGCATGGCCCGACGAAAGCCCAATCGGCAAATACTTCAGTTGGAAAAACAACAAGGGGAAGAAGCCTGTTCAGGTCATCGGCATTGCGCGTGATTCTAAAGGGTCGAGTTTGTTCAACGGCGTTTCGAGCCCGACAGCATACGTTCCGCTCAATCAACATTACGATGGCGGATTGGCGCTGCACCTGCGCACAACCGGCAACCCCGAGGAATTGATTGGCGCGGTGCAGAACGAAATCAGTGCACTCGACAAGCGCTTACCCGCCTACGACGTAAGGACGTTGGAGCAGTATCTGGATGAGGCGCTCAATGAGAAACAGATTCAGGCGCAGATTACCATCGCCTTCGCCTTGCTGGCACTGCTCCTATCGAGCATCGGGCTTTATGGGGTGTTGTCATACAGCGTCGCTCAGCGGACGCATGAGATCGGCATCCGGATGGCTTTGGGCGCGGAAAGGCGTGATGTTTTGAGACTGGTGGTTGGACAGGGAATGAAGCTGGTCGCGCTTGGCTTGCTGTTTGGGCTTGCTGGAGCGTTGGCGAGCACACGGTTAATGAGGAGTCTGTTGTATGGCGTTGGGCCGACCGATCCGTGGGCTTTCGCGGGCGTTACGTTGTTGTTGGCGTGCGTGGCCTTTATGGCATGTTGGCTTCCTGTGCGACGGGCGACAAAAGTTGATCCCATGATCGCGCTGCGACACGAGTGAGGGAATGGCTGATGGCCGATGTGACGAGTACAACTCGCTGTCGATTCTGGCTCTGGCTGATCCGTTTGATCGGCGTGATCGTGCCGCGCCGTTTGCGCGCTGATTGGAAGCAGGAGTGGGAAGCCGAACTGCAATCCAGGGAAGCGTTACTAGTCGAATGGGACAAACTCGACTGGCGTCGCAAGAGTAACCTGCTCCGGCGCAGCACCAGTGCTTTCTGGGATGCGCTGTGGTTACAGACATACCGATGGGAGGACGAAATGCTTCAAGACTTGCGTTTCGGTCTAAGAATGCTATTCAAAGACAAAGGGTTCACCGTTGTCGCGGTACTCTCGCTTTCGTTAGGCATCGGCGGCAACGCCGCGATTTTCAGTCTCGTGAATCGAGTGCTCATCCGCCCCTTGCCTTATCTTCGGCCCGATCGTCTCGTGCGCGTGACAGAGGCGTATCCGAAAGGTGCCATTGCCGCTTTGCAGGAACAGAGCGAGACAATGGACGTTGCGGCTTTCACTGCCGATTCACAATTGAGCATGACGGGGCAGGGTGAGGCAGTGCGGCTGATGTGCAGCCAGGTGTCAGACAATTTCTTCACGTTGCTTGGCACTCCACCCAGGCTCGGGCGCACATTTGAAGCTGGAGAAGATCGGCCCGCGCGCGACCGTGTCGTCATCCTCAGCCACGCGCTATGGCAGTACAGATTTGGTAGCGATCCTAATGTCATCGGTCGCGCGGTTGCTCTCGACGGAGTGGCGCGCGAGGTGGTTGGCGTAATGCCTCCTGACTTCACGTTTCCTTCGCCCAGCACGCAGCTATGGATTCCTGCTCGCTTCGATTCGACAAATAAAGAAGAGTACTGGAACTATGGCTGGATGTCCTTGATTGCGAGATTGCAGTCAAGCAGCTCTCAACCGCAGGCGCAGAGCGAGTTGAATACACTGAATGTCCAGATCAGTTCGATGTTTCCCTGGCCGGTTGGCGACAATTGGAACGCGAAATCAATCGTCGTCCCCTTACAAGAAGATTTGACCCGCAATCTGCGTGGGAAGCTACTCCTGCTGCTTGCTGCAGTTGGCTGCGTTCTGTTGATTGCCTGCGCCAATGTGGCGAGTGTGTCGCTGGCTAGAGTTGCCGCGCGGCAGAGAGAGATGGCGGTGAGGGCTGCTCTTGGAGCTGGTCGCGGACGCATCGTGCGACAACTCTTGACCGAGAGTGTCGCGCTCGCGGTTGCCGGCGCTGGATTGGGACTGCTCCTCGCCTACACGAGTCTCTCCCTGGTGAAGTCGTTGCTGCCCGGGGACAATGCGTTGCTGATTGAAGCCGGCATCGATTTGCAGGTGTTCGCCTTCGTGGCAGCGCTCGCCTTGGTAACCGGACTTACATTTGGACTTGCGCCTGCGTTCGGCGCCTCTAAGCAGGACCTGGCAAGCGCACTCAAGACTCGCGGCCAGCAGCCCGCTGGTCTAGCCGGAGCGCATTTGCGCAGCTCATTGATCGTTGGTGAAGTCGCGTTGGCAGTTATGTTGCTCATCGGCGCAGGATTGTTGATCAAAAGCCTTTGGCTCCTGACTCAGGAGAATCCTGGGTTTCGCCCGGAGCAGGTCGTAACCGTTCGAGTCTACCCTCAACAGTTTCCCGTTCAGGAGAGGGCTGCTCACATTGCGCTGTATGATGAGTTGCTGAGGCGTGCTCGTGGTCTCACTGGCGTGAGTGATGCCGCCGCCGCCAACACCGCGCCGATGAGCAGCGAATTGCCAATCCTCCCTGTGGAATTGGAAGGACACCCGTTTGTCCCTGGGGACCGGCCTACCTTGTTGTGGGCCGGAGCAATCACACCTGATTACTTCAATATCCTGCGCATCCCGTTGCTCAATGGAAGACTGTTCTCTGAAGCGGACTCTGAAAAGTCTTCTGAGGTCGTGGTGGTGAGCGACGCAACTGCCAGACAACATTGGCCTGGCGAAAATCCAATCGGCAAACACATACGCATCCTGTGGGAGCAACGACAGCGAACGATTGTGGGGGTTGCAGGCGATGTTCGCCAGTTCGACATATCTGGTACGACGCCCAGTTTTATTAGCGGCGCCCTTTACATGCCTTACCGGCAGTCAACTGATCTGAACCGAAAATTACCCACGGACATGACCTTGCTATTTCGCACGACGGCAAGCGCGGCGCAACTCGCTGGTGAGCTGCGAGAGCTTGTCGCGAGCATAAACCCTGACTTGCCAGTCAGCGAAGTCCGAACATTAGAAGCGGCAGTTGCTGCTTCGATCTCGCCGTCACTCTCGTTGATGTGGCTCTTCGTAAGCTTCGGTGGTGCGGCATTGATCCTGGCAGCGATTGGGGTTTATGGAGTCGTTTCCTACTCGACCGCGCAACGTACTTACGAGATGGGTGTACGCATGGCGTTTGGCGCAACACCCCGCCGGCTTTTCGGTCTGGTGCTAGGACAAAGTTTGAGGTTGACGATGGCCGGTTTGGTTTTAGGCATGCTGACATCGGTTGTGCTGACCCGGTTCATGGCTAGCTTTCTCTACGGCGTTACGGGTATGGATCCGCTTACCTTCGCAGGCGTCGGATTTCTTTTGATCGCCATCGCATTGGTGGCCGGTTACGTACCCGCGCGTCGCGCCGCTACAGTCGATCCGCTAATCGCGCTGCGGCAGGAATAATAGGCAGTACGCAGAACGACGTAGTGCCTCTGGCGTCGAACCATGACTGATTCAAAACTTTCAAATCGCTTTCGATTCTGGCTCCGCTTGCTTGAGAGTTTGCTGTTCGGCGTGAGCGCGACGGATCCGTGACATTGGCTGCGATTGCGCTGCTGCTGATGCTGGCCTGCTATCTCCCTGCACGCAGGGCGACGCGGATTGACCCGCTGGTCGCACTAATACACGAATGAGTGAGTTTGATGGCTGATTCAACACCCACAACTCGATTCCGCTTTTGGCTGTGGCTGATCCGATTGATCGGCGTAATCGTTCCGCGGCGTCTCCGTGCAGACTGGCGACTGGAGTGGGAAGCGGAGTTACGTCACCGCGAGGCACTGGTCGCTGAATGGGACAGGCTCGACTGGCGTAACAAACTTGCCTTGTCTTGGCGGAGCACCAGCGCGTTTTGGGATGCGCTGTGGCTGCAGTCCTATAGATGGGAGGACGAAATGATTCAAGATTTGCGTTATGGCGTAAGAATGCTGATGAAGAATCCAAGCTTTACGTTCGTGGCAGTGATGTCACTGGCTCTGGGCATCGGCGCTAATACGGCAATCTTTCAGTTGCTTGACGTAGTACGTTTGCGAATGTTGCCGGTCAAGAGTCCTCAGGAACTGGCTGAGATCCGTCCTGTTAATATGCAGGGTGCCCGTGGCAACTTCAGCAGCTTGCGTCCCATGGTCACGAATCCAATCTGGGAGCAAATACGTCAGCGCCAGGAGTCATTCTCTAGTGTTTTTGCGTGGGGCACCGAAGGTTTCAATCTTGCTCAAGGCGGAGAAGTGCGCCCTGCGCAAGCGCTGTGGGTTAGCGGTGAATTCTTCAACGTTTTGGGAATCGAGCCCGAACTGGGACGCGTGTTTACGGCAGCCCACGACCAGCGAGGTTCCGGTTCGCCTGGCCTGGTCATCAGTCATGCGTTTTGGCAACGCGAATACGGTGGCGACCCAAACATCATTGGAAGAAAAATTACACTGGCCGACAGCCCTTGTGAAATAATCGGTGTTGCTCCGGCGAACTTTTTTGGGCTGGAAGTCGGTCGTTCGTTCGACATCGCGCTACCGGTTAGCGGCGAGATGGTGATTCGCGGTAAGAACAACCGGCTTGATTCGGGCACCGACTGGTGGCTGACTGTGACCGGGCGTCTGAAACCAGGCTTGTCGATAGAGCAAGCGGCTGCTCAACTTGAATCGATTTCACCGGGCCTGTTTAAAACAACACTTCCAGCTAATTACCCCTCTGTCAGCGTTGAGAAGTATCTGGCATTCAAGCTAACCGCCGTGCCTGCGGGGAGCGGTGTCTCACAACTACGCGAGAACTACGAGCGCTCCCTCTGGTTATTGCTGGCGATCGCCGGTTTGGTGCTCTTGATCGCCTGCGCGAATCTCGCCAACCTTTTGCTGGCTCGGGCGAGTGTACGAGAGCGCGAGATAGCCGTGCGACAAGCATTAGGCGCATCGCGTGGACGACTCGTTCGTCAGCTCCTTGTTGAAAGTCTACTGCTGGCCGCCGTGGGTGCGACGCTGGGAGGCGTATTGGCGCAAGGACTGAGCCGGCTCCTGGTTTCATGCCTGAACACCGATGGCAACCGGGTCTTTCTGGAGCTGAGTCCGGATTGGCGAGTCCTCGGGTTTGCCGCGTTGTTGGCTGGGCTCACCTGCATTCTATTCGGGTTGGCACCGGCGCTCCGCGCGACGCGGATTGAGCTTGGCGCAGTGATGAAGGCCGGTGGACGAGGTCTTACCGCCAGCCGGGAGCGATTCAGCCTGCGCCGAGCGCTCGTAGTCGTTCAAGTCGCGCTCTCGCTGGTATTGGTTGCTGGTGCTTTTCTGTTTTCACGGAGCCTCGTGAAGCTTACGAACGTGGATGTGGGCTTCAGGCAGCAAGGGCTCTTGGTCGCAAATGTGGGATTCAGACGATTGAACGTGCCGACCGAACGCCGGCTCGGCTTTAAGGCTGAGATGCTTGAACGAATCCAGGCCATCCCGGGAGTCGAATCGGTCGCTGAAACCAATATCGTTCCACTCAGCGGTAACGGCTGGGGTAACGATATCTGGTCAGACGGTGAGGACGCAAGCAACAGGAAGAACACCAGCTTGAGCAGGGTCGGACCAAATTACTTCAAGACATTAGGAACTCCTGTCCTGGGTGGGCGGGTATTCGACGAACGAGATACGGCCGGCACTGCGAAGGTTGCAATCGTAAACGAGATTTTTGCTCGTCAACTCTTGAATACCGTAAATCCAGTCGGACGGAGATTCTGGATTGAGAAGACGCCCTATGACCCCGAGACTCTCTATGAAATCGTAGGTTTTGTTGGCAATACAAAGTATGAAGACTTGCGTGAGGATTTTGGGCCAATCGCTTATCTACCGACTACACAAGATCCGAACCCGCCAAGCGGAGGCCAGCTAATTATTCGGTCCCGTCTGTTACAGGCCGAGATTGTATCGTCAGTAAAGAGTGTACTGGGCGAGATCAATCCGTCGATAGCGGTCAGCTTTCAGGGATACAAGTCAATGATCGCTGGTTCGATTCTGCGGGAGCGATTGATGGCAACTCTGTCCGGCTTCTTCGGATTGCTGGCGTTGATGCTAGCCTGCATCGGTCTATATGGCATTCTCTCGTACGGCGTCGCCAGTCGTCTAAGCGAAATTGGTATCCGGGTGGCGCTCGGCGCACAGGGACGTAGTGTGCTTTGGCTGATACTGCGCGAGGCGGTTTGGTTGGTATTGATCGGCGTTGCTATTGGACTGCCGGTAATCATGATGACCACGAGGTTGGTATCGACTCTTCTCTACGGTATGCAACCAAATGATCCCGTCTCGCTGGGTCTAGGCACGGCAGTGCTCTTCGTCGTTGCGATAAGTGCGGCATATATCCCGGCTCGAAGGGCAACACGTGTCGATCCACTGGTCGCGCTTCGATACGAGTAACGAGATGAGCCGCAGGAAGCAGGAGGAAGGAAGCAAGAAGTATGAAGTAGGCAGGAGCCAGAATGCAGTAAAAGTGGCGGAAGAAGACGATGAGGATGGTCAATTACGTCGCAGGTTTCAGAAACAGGAAGGAAGTGTCCATGAAAAACTATCTGCTCGTTGCGACTGCTGCAGTTGTTCTTTCCCTCCCTGCTCTAGCTAGTTTCAGATTCTCTATAGACGAGCGTCTTGTTTCTGCGCGACGAACAGATCTTTTAGACAACCCGACGGCGGAGCCGTCTCTCTTCGCGGAGGGAATCATTTCGACCGCCGATATGGAGTTGAATACCGCATTCACGCCAGATGGCAAGACACTCTATTTTACGAAACGGACTCCACGGCCTCTGTTATGGGTCATTGTTGTCTCGCACTTTCGCGGGGGAAAGTGGAGCACGCCAGAGGTAGCCGAGTTTTCGGGGCAATACAGCGATTTCGATCCATTTATCTCGCCTGACGGAAAGAAGCTTTACTTCTGCTCTAATCGACCCGTCGACGGCCAGCCCAGGCAAGATTTCGACATCTGGGCAGTGGAAAACATGCCGACGGGCAGATGGAGTTCGCCCAAGCACCTTGATGCTCCAATCAACACCAAAGCGCAGGAATTCTATCCTTCAGTAACGGCCGCTGGGACACTCTATTTCAGCTCCACTCGAGAAGGTGGAAAAGGACGCGGTGATATCTGGCGTGCGCGTTTGGTTGATGGGAAATATGGCGAGCCAGAGAACCTTGGTGAAGCGATCAACTCTCAGTTTTCCGAGGGTGATCCCTTCATCGCGCCGGACGAAAGTTATCTAATCTTTGTTTCCTACGGTCGCCCCGAAGGGCTCGGGGATGGTGATCTTTACATCAGCTCTCATCTGAATGGCGAATGGACGAAGGCCGTCAACTTGGGGCCCGGAATCAATTCCAGTGCCCTGGACTTCTGCCCCATCGTGACATCCGATGGAAAGTTCTTCTTCTTCACCAGCGAAAGAAGCTTCGCCGATAAGCCGTTGGATCAGCGGATGACATCGCAACTTTTGCAGAAACGACTCAATAGCCCAGGCAATGGCCTCGGAGACATCTACCGTGTGGATATGAGTGTCGTGAATGCTAAGCGTCGTTAATGCTCATGCTGCTATTCGTGGGTATCAGTGAGACTAGGTCGTCGCGAAGAAGCGTTCAATTGAGTCACTGATTCGATGGTCGGATTTAGAAGCGAGTCAAAATGAAGACCAATTCGACAAACACAACCCGGTTTCGCTTTTGGCTCTGGCTGATTCGCTTGATCGGTGTGATCGTGCCGCGTCGTTTACGCGCGGATTGGCGGCAAGAATGGGAGAGCGAGTTAGGCCATCGTGAAGCTTCGATTGTGCAGTGGGATCGTTTGAATCGGCGCAGCAAGCTTAGTTTGTTGTGGCGCAGCACAAGCGCGTTCTGGGATGCGGTCTGGATGCAAACTTACCGATGGGAGGACGCGATGATTCAAGACTTGCGTTTCGCCATACGGATGCTGGTAAAGCAGCCTGGCTTTGCCTTGATTGCGGTGTTCACACTTGCGCTGGGTATCGGCGCGAACACAGCGATTTTCAGTGTTGTCAACACCGTTCTCCTGCGCCCATTGCCGTACCACGAGCCGGAGCGGCTGGCACAAATCTGGGAGAAAAAGCCTGATAGTGGAAACAATGTGATCTCGCCCGACAACTTTCTGGATTGGCAGGAACAGGCGAAAAGTTTTCAAGGCTTGAGTATTTACGACGTTTGGCTTCCTGCCATCAGCACCGCGGATAAGACGGAACAAATTGTCGGAATCTCGGCCTCTCCCAATTTCTTTTCGCTGCTCGGCGTGACGCCTCAACTGGGCAGAACTTTTGCGTCGGATGAGGAGAAGGCCGGCCAGGATCGCGTTGTTGTCATTACTCACAACTTCTGGCAGAACCGGCTTGGCGGCAAAGCCGATGTCATCGGGGAAAAGCTGACGCTCGATCAGAGCAGCTATACCATCATCGGAGTATTACGTCCCGGCTTCCGCCCTCTTAGTCTGATCTTCGATCAGCCACCCATAATTTTTCGGCCTTTTGATGTCAAGACTGTGGCTAATCAGCGCGGCGCCCATTATATGAGCGCCATCGGACGACTTAAGGAAGGCGTCAACCTCGAACAGGCGCAGGCTGAAATGACGGCTATCGGCCGACAGCTCGAAGAAGCCTATCCAGAGACCAATCGAGATTGGGGAGTGAACCTGGTGGCCTTGCACCAGGAAGTAACCGGTACTATCAGCCCTCTCTTGCTAATTTTGCAGGGTACGGTGGCGTTCGTCCTGTTGATTGCGTGTGTCAACGTTGCCAATTTATTGCTCTCACGGATGGTTGTACGCGAAAGAGAAATGGCCCTCCGCATGGCGCTTGGGGCGGGCCGGTGGAGGATCATCCGGCAGCTGCTGACCGAGAGTGCATCGTTGGCGATTCTAGGCGGCGCGTTTGGACTTTTGCTGGCGCGGTGGGGAGTTGATCTGCTCGTATCGTTTGCTCCTCTGGACATTCCGCGGCGAGAAGACATCGGCGTTGACAATCGCGCATTGGGGTTCACATTCCTGGTCTCGCTACTGACCGTCTTGTTTTTCGGCTTACTGCCCGCGCTACAGTCGACACGAGCGAACCTCAACGATACGCTCAAAGAAGGAAGTCGCAGCGGATTTCGCCGCCATAGATTGCGTGGTGTGCTGGTAGTGGCGGAGATCGCTCTCGCTTTGGTACTGCTGATCGGCTCCGGATTGCTTCTCAACAGCTTGATCCGTCTGCAAAACGTCAACCCCGGCTTCAACACCGAGAACTTGTTGACGATGCGTGTATGGCTCCCAACTCCTGAGGCTCGTGACCAGCAACAGATCGTTAATTTCTATCAGCGGATCCTCGCCCGGCTTGAAATCGTGCCGGGCGCGAAGGCGGTCGCGCTCACCAGCAGCGTACCTTTTACCGGAAGCTACAGCTGGAGTACCAATTTCAAGATTGAGGGCCAGCCGGTCGAACCCGGCAGAGAACCAATGTCAGGCTGGCGCTTAATCAGTCCAGCTTACTTCGACACGATGGGCATCCCTCTCCGCGCAGGTCGAGCATTTACGGATCACGATACGCTGGGTTCAATTGGAGTGACAATCATCAACGAAAGCTTCGCGCGCCAATACTTCCCCAATGTAGATCCGATCGGCAGAACGATTGTTCCGATGTGGAGACCTGAGAGAGCGCGACAGATCGTCGGAGTGGTCAGTGATTTCAAACATAGGGGACTGGCTCGCGACGCCGCCCCAGAGATCTACGTCCCATACACACAACAAACCTGGTCATCAATGGCGCTGGTGGTACGGGAGAACGCTGAGGCGGAGCAGATACAAGTCGACCTACAGAAAGCCATCTGGGAGGTCGATCAGAACGCGCCGATTTCGCGCATTAACACTATGAAGCAGATTTTGGGCGATCAGGTCTCGCATTCGCGCTTCAATACACTATTGCTTGGCATCTTCTCCGCCCTGGCGCTTATTCTCGCCGCCATCGGTATCTACGGTGTGATGTCGTATGCAGTCAGGCAACGTACGCACGAGATCGGTGTGCGGATAGCATTGGGAGCTCAAAGCATTGATGTAGTCTGGTTAGTTGTGAGGCAAGGCCTGAAATTCACGCTGCTGGGCATCGGCATCGGGTTAGCGAGCGCGTCTGGCCTTACGCGCCTGATGACAACACTGCTTTTCAATGTAAGCGCAACTGATCCGCTGACGTTTGCGGGCGTGGCCTTGTTGCTAATGACTGTTGCATTGTTCGCGTGTTGGATTCCAGCGCGTCGTGCGACACGAGTAGAAGCGATGATGGCATTGCGGCACGAATGAAACCAAGTGCAAGGTGTCTTCTGCGTGCTTTGCGGTCTTGGCGTCTTTGCGCGAACCCTGTTTTTAACATCCGTAATGCTTGTTTCGCGCAAAGACCGCCAAGGACCGCAAAGCACGGAAAGATAATCCTATCCGGCGGACAAAATGCTTCAAGACTTTCAGTTTGGCGTGCGGATGCTTGCTTGTTACCTGCCTGCGCGTCGCGCGACGAAAGTAGACCCGCTGATCGCACTCAGACACGAATGAGTGAGGTTGATGACTGCCTCAACGAACAGAACCGCTTTCGTTTCTGGCTCTGGCTGATTCGCGTGATTGGCGTGTTCGTGCCGCGCTGGTTGCGTGCTGATTGGAGACAGGAGTGGGGAGCCGAGCTGCGCTACCGCGAAGCTCAACTTGAAAAGTGGGATCAACTCCACTGGCGCAGCAAACTAAATCTGCTTTCGCGCAGCACCAGCGCGCTCTGGGATGCGCTCTGGATGCAGACCTACCGCTGGGAGGATGAGATGTTTCAAGACTTGCGGCTTGGCGCGCGCCTGCTACGGACGCACAAAAGCTTCACCCTGGTGGCGGTGCTTTCGTTGTCGCTGGGCATCGGTGCCAACACGGCGATTTTTACTCTAATCAACGCGGCGCTGCTTAAGACCCTGCCGGTTAAAGATCCGCAGCAACTGGTGGTCTTCACCACAGCCGGACCGCAAGGGACTGATAGTAGTTACAGCTATCGGCAGATCGAGCAGTTCAACCAGCACAATCATTCTTTTAGCGGACTCATCACCGCTAGCGGCGCAGGCCGCATGCGGATGATGGAGCCGGGCGCGAGCGGGCAGGTCGAAGGGGTGCAGGCGACGCGCGTTTCCGGCAATTTCTTTTCAGTGCTGGGGGTGAGCGCCATCGCCGGGAGGACGCTGACCGCCGATGACGACCAGGCGCCCAGCCCACAGCCGGTGGCGGTCATCAGTTATCCGTTCTGGCAGCGCCGCTTCGGTCTGGATCCGGGCGTGGTCGGCAAAAAGATCACACTCGATGATTTCCCATTCACCATTGTCGGCGTTGCGCCGCCCGGATTCTTCGGCTTTGAGGTGGGATTCAGCCCGGACCTTTGGTGGCCGCTGGAAATGACGCCCCAAGTCATGCCCGACAACAATCTACTCAGACGCGGCGCGGAGTGGCTGCGCGTGATGGGGCGGCTGAAACCTGATGCTCAGCCGGAGCAGGCGCGTGCCGAGATGGACGCGGTCTTTCAGCAGTTCATCAACCAAATTACTCCTGAACGCGCGGCCAGCTTCACGCCCGCTCAGCGGCGCAACTATTTCGAGCGGAGGATCAGGCTGGATGAGGGGGCTACCGGTCTCTTGCGTGGTTACCTGCGCCAGACGGTCGCGCAGCCCTTGATCGTGTTGATGACGATCGTCAGTCTGGTGCTGTTAATTGCGTGTGCGAATGTCGCCAACCTGCTGCTGGCGCGAGCGGCGGGGCGACGAAAAGAGATCGCGGTGCGGCTGGCGCTCGGCGCCGGGCGCTTGCGTCTGATTCGCCAACTAATGACCGAGAGCCTGCTGCTCGCGGCTTTGAGCGGCGCGCTCGGAGTGCTCTTCGCGCGGTATGGCGCGACCTTGCTGCTAGCTTATCTGCCGCAGCAAGGCTTAGTCAGGCTCGACCCTGCGCTCGATTCTCAGGTGCTCGGATTTACAGTCGCGGTCACGCTGGTGACCAGCACGCTGTTTGGATTGGCGCCAGCATTCCGCGCGACGCAACTCGACATCAGCTCTTCATTGAAAAACGTCTCAAGCGCAGGCGGATCGCGGCTGTCCTTGAACAAAGTGTTGGTCGTCGCACAGGTCGCACTATCACTCTTCCTGCTGGTCGGTGCGGGGCTCTTCGTCCGCAGTTTTCAGAACCTCAAGCACCTCGATGCCGGATTCGACCGCGAGAACGTGACGCTTTTCGGGATTGATATCGGGAGGACCTATCCGCTTGCGCAGCGGGTGAAGCTTCAGCAGCAGTTGTTGGAGCGATTGGAGAGACTGCCCGGCGCGCGCGGGGCGAGCTTCTCGCACGTCGGTCTGCTCAGCGGTTCAAGAGCCACCAGTGACATTGCGGTCGAAGGATACGCGCAGAGACCGGACGAGGACATGAAGTGTTATCAGCTGTGGGTCGGCCCGAATTTTTTCACGACGATGGGCATCCCACTGCTTCAGGGACGCGACTTTAGCCCGCAAGAACTTCAACCGCTGAATCAACTCGCGAACGGCCAGCAGCCGCCGTTGAGTGTGCTTTCGAGCGGCGGACCTGTAGCGGTCATTAACGACACGATGGCGCGCTACTTCTTTGGCGAGCAGAATCCGATTGGCCGCCGCTTCCGACTCCGCGAGGGAACGCTCAAGGATGTCCCAATCGAAATCATCGGCCTCGCCAAGGATGCCAAGTACGAAAACTTGCGAGAGCCGACGCGACGCACTTTTTACCTCTCGTACTTTCAGTGGCCGCAGGCCAGGGACGAAGTATCCGAGCAGCGCCTGCTCTTGCGCGCTTTTGGTGACCCGGCCGCTACCGCTGCTGCCATTCAGCGCACCGTCCGTGAGCTTGACCCGCAAATCCAGGCCTTGAGCTTACAAACGATGAATGAGGTGGTAAACGAATCGCTGACCCAGGAGCGCTTCGTCGCGCAACTCGGCAGCTTCTTCAGTCTCTGCGCGCTGCTGCTGGCCGCCATCGGCCTATACGGTGTGATGTCTTATACCGTCGCCCGCCGCACGCAGGAGATGGGTATCCGTCTGGCGCTTGGCGCGCGGGGCAGAGATGTGATTGGTCTGGTGATGCGCGAAACCATGCTGCTCGTCTTTGTCGGCGTCATTATCGGGCTGGGCGCGGCGCTGGCATCCACCCATTTGCTGAGAAGCTGGCTCTATGGATTGACGCCGAACGATCCCTTGACCATCGCGCTGGCCACTCTGCTGTTGCTGATGGTGGCCGCGCTAGCAGGATATTGGCCAGCCCGCCGAGCCGCGCGGGTTGATCCGATGGTCGCATTACGACACGAGTGAGACGCATGGCTAGTTCAACCAACGCCACGCGCTTTCGCTTCTGGCTCTGGCTGATTCGCGTGATCGGCGTGATCGTGCCGAGCCGGTTGCGTGCCGATTGGAAACAGGAGTGGGAAGCCGAGCTGCAAAACCGTGAAGACTTGCTCGTCGACTGGGACAGGCTCGACTGGCGTAACAAGCTCGACCTTGTCAGGCGCAGCACGAGCGCATTCTGGGACGCATTGTGGTTGCAAACGTCCCGATGGGAGGACGCGATGATTCAAGACTTGCGCTTCTGCGCACGAATGCTGTTAAAGAACCGGGGCTTCACCTTGATCGCTCTCTGTACGCTCGCCCTGGGTATTGGAGTGAACACGGCCCTGTTCACCGTCTACGATGCATTCGTGCTCAAGCCGCTGCCACTGAAAGACCCGTACAGCATCGTCAACGTAAACGGATATGACCGCGACGGCAAACGCACTCGGCTTTTTTCTTACCTCGATTATCTTGATTACCGCGACGGCAACACCGCTTTTGATGGGCTGACCGCGTGGAACGAATTCATGGCGCCGTTCGGCGAGCAGGCAGTAGACGAATCTGATTCGCTGTTGGTGCCCGGCAACTTCGGTGTTGGTCAGTTGGTTTCGGCAAACTATTTTTCGGTGCTTGGCGCGGAGATGGCGTTAGGCCGCGGGTTTACGCTCGAAGAGGACCGCACTCCGAGCACCCATCCGGTACTGGTCTTGAGCCACACTTGCTGGACGCGACATTTCAATTCCGATCCGACCATCATCGGCCAAACCGTCCGGCTGGCGGGACATCCGTTTACGGTTATCGGCGTCACCGCGCCAGGTTTTATCGGCGTGACACCGAATTCACCGCAGTTTTGGACGCCGCTGATGATGCGCGATCAGCTTGTGGGAAATTGGAATCATGGCCTATGGATAACCGAGCGACGAGCGGATTCATTCGTGTTGACAGCTCGTTTGAAGCCGGGCGTAACAACAACACAAGCGCAAGCCGAAATGAACATGATCGCCGAACGTCTTGCTCGTGCTTATCCCGACAGCCGCAGCAAGGAATCTATTAGGCTGAGCCCTGGCGCAACCTTTCTTACATTGGAAGATGGATTGACGCAGTTGGTCCCGCCAATATTGACAGCGATCGGGCTGGTGTTACTGCTCGCCTGTGTCAATGTCACCAACATGTTGCTTGCGCGTGCTGTTGGGCGGCAACGCGAGATAGCAGTGCGGTTGGCCCTTGGCGCAAGCCGGATGCGTATCGTACGGCAACTTCTGACTGAAAGCGTGTTGTTGGGGGTGGTTGGTGGTGCGACAGGATTGCTCCTGGCGGTTTGGGCGATTCATTTGATTTATCCGTTGGTGCTTGCACAGCTCCCTGTTCCGCCGGCGATGATTGAACAGTTCGCGCTTGATTTGTCGCCGGATTATCGCGTTTTCGGTTTTGCTCTGTTTGTCTCGTTACTCGCCGGAATTGCTGCAGGACTCGCACCGGCGTTGCAATCGTCGCGATCAGATCTTATGGGCGCATTGAAGAATGAAGGATCGACATTCGGCGCGAACTTCAGCCAATCGCGCCTGCGCAACGCGCTAGTTGTAATCCAAATCGCGGTGTGTCTGACGATGTTGATTGCGGCAGGGTTGCTGACCCGCAATCTTCAAAAGCTACGGACCATCGATACAGGAGTCATCAGCAAGAACGTTTTCACCATCAACTTGAGCGCGCAGGGAACAGAGCCGAGCCGTATCAACGAGCTCTATAGTCATCTTGCCACGTATCTGCGTGCTCTGCCGGGAGTGAAGAGTGTCAGTCAGGCGTATCGGCAGCCCTTTTCAGGGCCGAACATCACAACACCGATCACAATTCCCGAGCAGGTGCCTACGGGTCATCTCCCTCAGGCAAACTATAATTTTGTCTCCGCCGATTATTTTCAAACTCTCGGCTTACGCTTCACCCGGGGTCGTGGTTTTACAGACCAGGAAGTGCAAGCCAATGCCCCCGTTGTTGTTATCAGTGAATCCACCGCGCGCCGGTTTTGGCCGCTTGAAAACCCTCTCGGTAAACGCATCGGCATCGGCGTCGTAGCACCGCAATCTGGCCGCGAGACCGCCGACGCAACGCCGAATTTCCCTTCATATGAAGTCATCGGTCTGACGAATGACACGCGTCAGGGTCTGATCTGGCGGCCCGACGAAACATTCCTCTACGTACCGCTGCGGACCGAACAGACAAACGTGAGGAACAAGGGCGAGTACCTGATCGTCAGTGCAGAGAACGACCCACGACCGCTGATGGCCGCGGTGCGCAACGAGGCAGCCTCGCTCGATTCAAAGCTAGTGCCGATTCTCTTCCTGGTGGAAAGTTCCCTGGCGTTACAGATGACTCCTTTCCAGGCGATCGCGTTGCTTGCAGGCGTGCTTGGAGGATTGGCGTTGTTGCTAGCGTGCGTCGGTTTGTACGGTGTGATGTCGTTCATCGTAAGCCAGCACACGCACGAGATCGGCATTCGCATGGCCCTGGGCGCGCAGCATCGCGATGTTATCGCTCTCTTCCTGAAGCAAGGGACCAGATTGATCGCAGTCGGCGTAATAGTTGGACTGGCGGGCGGCTCAGCGATCTCCAAGTTGTTGGCGGTGGCGCTGACAGACATCAGCCAATTCGACCTGCCCGCGTTTGGAATTGTTACCGCCTTTCTGACAATTGTCGCACTTAGCGCCTGTTACTTCCCGGCACGCCGCGCGACACAAGTTGATCCAATGACTGCACTGCGACACGAATAAGTCGATGGCTGAAAGAAAACCAACAACGCGATTTCGTTTCTGGCTCTGGCTGATCCGTTTTGCGGGCCTGATTGTTCCGCGCCGTTTACGTGGTGATTGGCGGCAGGAATGGGAAGCTGAGCTTCGTTACCGCGAAGCAATGCTCGCCGAGTGGGACAGGCTTGATTGGCGCAATAAACTTAATTTGCTCTTGCGCAGCACGAGCGCCTTTTGGGATGCGCTCTGTCTACAACCACGCAGATGGGAGGATGAGATCATTCAAGACATTCGCTTTGGCGTGCGCATGTTGCTCAAGCACAAATCCTTCACTGCGGTTGCTGTGCTTTCGTTGGCGCTGGGAATCGGCGCAAACACGACGATATTCAGCATGTTCGACGCGGTTCTGCTGAAGATGCTTCCGGTCGAGCATCCGGAGCAACTTTACTTTATCCACAACGTCGGTGCTCGCGGCAGGGGCAGCGCGCCGCCATACCCTTGCTTCGCTCGGTTCCGGGAGCAGAATCAATCGTTCACCGGTCTGGCAGCATTCACCAAGCGTGATCTCAGAATCAGGATTGACGGCCAAAGGGAAGAGATCAACGGCCAGCTCGTCTCTGGAAATTACTTCTCTCTGCTCGGTGTCAACCCAGTACTGGGACGCGTGCTCAGTCCCGCGGACGACACGATTCCGGAGAAAGGCGGGCCCGATGGATATGTCGCGGTCATTAGTTACAACTACTGGGCGCGCCGCTTTGGCCGCAGTCCGGAAGTCATCGGCAAGGTTGCGCAGATTGGCGCCGATGCCGTGACCATTGTCGGTGTGATGCCGCCGGAGTTTTATGGCCTGATTCCCGGCACTGAAATCGATATTTCGCTCCCAATAATGTTTGAGGGCGCTCAACAGCTTACATCCAATCATACCTGGTGGTTCAACGCGGTGGGTCGGCTCAAGCCCAATGCTTCAGTCGAACGGACACAGGTGGAGTTGAATTCAATTTTTCAACCGTTCATGGATGAAACTTTGGTGTCAGCCGAAATGCGTCGCAACTCATACGACCACATCGAACTGGCTCCTGCGAGCAGAGGGCTGGACACCTTGCGCCAGCAGTTCTCCCGTCCGCTGCAAGCGCTGATGGGCATTGTCGCGCTGGTGTTGTTGATTGCTTGCGCCAACGTAGCGAATCTGTTGCTTGCTCAAGGAACAGCGCGTCGCAAGGAATTCGGTCTTCGTCTGGCGCTGGGGGCGAGTCGCTTACGCCTGTTGCGGCAGATGTTGACCGAAAGCCTCTTGCTGGTTTCCCTGAGTGCATTCCTAGGACTGTTAGTCGCTCGCTGGGGCGGTTCATTTCTGACAAGTTTCTTTGCTACCGGTAGCGACCGTATTTCAGTCAAAGTTACGCTCGATTTCCGCGTACTGCTGTTCACCGCCGGAGTAGCGTTGTTCACTGGACTTATCTTCGCGCTTGGACCAGCCTGGCAAGCGACACGATTTGATCCAGCCCCTACGCTCAAAGAAAGCGCGAGCGCGAGACCCCGCTCGCGCTTCCGCAAATCGTTGGTCATCTCACAGGTCGCTCTGTCTCTATTCTTGCTTGTCGGAGCTGGGTTGTTCTTACGGACACTGCGCAATCTGAAGGCCATCGACGCAGGCTTCCGGCCAGAAGGTGTGGTGACAATGCGTGTGAACCCGTCGGTTGCGATTGGTCAAGGCGCGCGACTGGCCAGTTTGTGGCAAGAAATACTTGCGCGTGTTGAAAGGTTGCCCGGCACCCGCGCGGCCAGCCTCTCAACGCTCAGCCCACTCGGCGGCCTCGATTCGACTCGCTTTGTTGAAGTGGCTGGCTTTACTCCCAATTCGCGGGAGGATCAGGTGATTCGGCTGAATCAGGTCTCACCTGGCTTCTTCAGCACGTTCGGGATCGGCCTGTTGCAAGGTCGGAGCTTCAATGAAGACGACAATGAGACTGCGCCCAAAGTGGCGCTGCTCAATGAAACGGCGGCGCGATTCTATTTCGAAGACCGTAACCCCGTCGGCGCACAACTCAGCTTTAACCGGAACACGAAGGCCGCGCCTGCGGTCTATCAGGTTGTTGGCGTCGTCAGCGACTCGCGCTACAACAGCTTGCGCGAGCCGGACAGACGGTCAGTGTATCTGCCCATGCCGCAATCGCTCGACCAACTTGGGCGGCTGACACTCGCGGTGCGTGGCGATGGTCGACCGGTTGAGTTGACCAACGCTGTGCGCGCGGCAGGCGATGACATTCTGGTCACCTACATCGCTACGCTTAACGAACAAGTTGACCAATCGCTATTACAGGAACGCCTATTGGCAACGCTCGCTCTTTTCTTCGGTCTGTTGGCGCTGCTGCTGGCCTGCATTGGGCTTTACGGCGTGATGAGTTACGACGTGGCGCAACGAACACACGAGATCGGAATCCGTATGGCCCTTGGAGCAAACGCAACACAGGTTCTGCGGCTAGTTTTGGGGCAAACGTTAGTGTGGGTTGCGCTCGGCATCGCCCTTGGATTGGGCGGTGCGCTTCTCGGCACACGGTGGGCGAAGAGTTTGTTGTTCGGACTGCAGCCGAACGATCCGTTGACTATTGCGCTGGCAACGTTGACGTTGCTTACGGTCGCGGTGGTCGCGGGGTATTTGCCTGCACGCAGAGCAACGCGCGTCGATCCGATGGTGGCCTTGAAATACGAGTGAGCAAGTATGTTTACGCGGCTGACTTGCCTCTCCTGTAACGGAGCTCGAGAGTGGTTCAACGCAACGCTGATTACGCGAGGTAATGCCGAGAGAAAGCAGATCAATGTACGATTCATTACCCGAGAGGCGCTTTCGTTTTTGGCTTTGGTCAGTTCGATTGATCGGCGTAATGGTGCCTCGCCGTTTGCGGTCAGATTGGCGGCAGGAATGGGAAGCTGAATTGCAATGTCGCGAAGCGCAGCTCGCGGACTGGGATCGGCTGAACTGGCGAACAAAACTAAATCTCCTGTGGCGGACCACAAGCGCGTTCTGGGATGCGCTGTGGATGCAGACATACAGGTGGGAGGACGCAATGATTCAAGACCTTCGCTATGGGATGCGAATGCTTCTGAAGTACAAGGGGTTCACAACAGTCGCAGTGCTTTCACTGGCGCTGGGCATCGGAGCCAATACTGCGTTATTCAGCATGGTGGACGCCGTGTTGCTCAGAACCTTGCCGGTCGCTGAGCCGGAGCGGTTAGTCTTGTTTGAGTGGCAAGCCGGGCGGCCGTTCAGAACAAGTGGAATGAGCGGCACGTCGTTCACGCCCGACGAGCCCGGCACACACGGGCTTTCGCTGTTTCGCTATGAGGTCTTTGAAAAGATGCGCCAGGCGAACGCCGCTGCGCCCGAAAGCCCGCTCAGCGATTTCTTCTGCTTCGCCCCACTGGGGGTAACCTCGGTGGTTGGCGACCAGGCGGAGAATATAAATGGCCAAGCCGTATCCGGCGGTTACTACGCCGGACTGAGACTGCAACCGATCCTTGGACGCCCGATCACTGACGAGGATGATAAGCCAGGCGCGGCGCCAGTGGCCGTGATCAGCTATCAGTACTGGCAGGAGCGGTTTGGCGCCAACCCGGCGGTCGTCGGCCAACAGCTCAAACTCAATAAAGTATCTTTCACCATCGTCGGCGTCACGCCGCCTGGGTTCAAAGGGACGTTGCAGCTGGCTTATCACCCAGCCGTTACTTTTCCGATCTCCTCAGAGCCGTTAATGCGGCGTGAAAATAGTAGAATGGGCATGGGGAAAGAACCCGGTGCCTGGTGGCTGGATTTGATGGGCCGGCTCAAGCCAGGCGCGACATACGAACAAGCGCGCGACAGCTTGAACGGCGCTTTTCAAGTTACGGCGTTGGAGGTTATGCCGCCGCCGCGCACAGCGAATGAACCCGCGCAACTCGATCCGAAAGACTATCCGCGCCTGGTCGCGCAATCGGGCAGTCGCGGGATGCTGGATATGCGCAGATTCTATTCATCCGCCATCTACGGACTGTTCATCGTTGTAGCACTTGTGCTCCTGATCGCGTGCGCCAACGTTGCAAACCTGTTGCTGGCTCGGGCTGCTGTCCGCGGCCCGGAGATAAGCGTCCGGCTGGCGGTTGGGGCCGGGCGCTGGCGTCTCGTTCGGCAACTGCTGACAGAGAATATGCTGCTCGCGGCGCTGGGGGGCTCAGTCGGAATGCTTTTCGCCCTCTGGGGAAAGAACGCGCTGTTGGCGTTGACGGACAAAGACGCGAGGCTTTGGCCGAGTAACGTTGACCTCAGTTTGAATTGGCGCGTGTTGGCGTTCACGCTGGTGGTCTCGCTGGTAACCGGCGCGCTCTTCGGCTTAGCGCCTGCGTGGCGCGCGACAAACCAGGATTTAACGACCGCGCTCAAACAGAGTCGACGCACTACGGGCGTCGTATCGCGGCTCAGCAAAGGATTGATCGTGGCGCAGGTCGCGATGTCATTGCTGTTATTAATTGGAGCAGGCCTGTTCATCCGCACGCTTTATAACCTTCAACGAGTCGATCTTGGATTCAATCAGGAGAATCTTCTGCTCTTCAGGTTGCAGCCGGAGCAGGCTGGTTACAAAGACGAGCAGTTGTTGCAATTCTATGAGCGGCTCTTCGATCGCCTCGACAATCTGCCCGGCGTGCGCGCAGCGACATTCGGCCGCGTTCCGCTAATCGCGCAGGACAATTATTACGACGGCATCCTGCTCCCTGGCGAAACGGAATTTACCGCGGAGAGGCGCTCCACTGCGCGGCAGGTGTCCCGTGAGAACTATTTTGCGACGATGGAGATACCGTTGCTTCGTGGACGCGGATTCACGGAGAAGGATGACCAGCAAGCGCCCCTCGTGGGCATCGCCAATCAAGCCTTCGCTCTCAAGTTTTTCCCCAACGATGACGCGCTCGGCAAGCGTGTCAGATTCAGCAAGCCAGAAGTCGAGATCATCGGTATCGTCGCTGACACCAAATACATGAGCCAGCGCGAAGGGCTCAAGGCGCAGCTTTACACGCCATGGCGACAGGAAAGCGAAGTTATCGGCGAAATGAATTTTGCCTTACGCACGGCGGGGGAACCGACTGCGCTCGCCGCGACGGTGCGCCAGATTGTAAGTGAACTGGACAACACTCTGCCGGTCACCGAAGTGAGTACACAACGAGCTCGTTCCGAGGCCACATTGGGACAAGAACGATTGAACGCGCGGCTGTTGAGTTTCTTTGGTGCGCTTGCCCTCTTGCTTGCGGCTATCGGACTTTCGGGGGTGTTGGCTTACTCGGTCGCTCAACGCACAAACGAAATCGGAATCAGAATGGCGCTCGGCGCTGACGCCCGCGATGTCTTGCGACTGGTGATCTCGCAAGGAATGAGGCTGGTGCTGATCGGATTAATACTCGGAGTATTGAGCGGTTATGTGCTTGAGCGCCTGCTGACAAGTCAATATTTCGGCAAAGAGGCGTGGCAGCGACAAATGGCTGAGCAGCTTTACGGGGTGGAGCTTACTGATCCGGTGACAGTTTTCGCGATCACAACGCTGTTACTGCTCGTGGCTCTGGCAGCCTGTTGGCTGCCCGCTCGCCGAGCTGCAAGAGTAGATCCGCTGGACGCGCTGCGTCACGAATAAGTCGGATGGTTACCCAGGGGAAGTGATTATGCAACAACAATGTCAAGCTCGGTACCTCATTGAGCGGAGGTTCACAAGGCAATCCTGCGCTCACGCGATAGCTTTGTTAACCCTGGTGTTCGCTGTTGGTTTACCTCAAGCCAATAGCCAGACTATTCCACTTGATGCTCTCAACGACCTGCAGTCCATCAATGTGAAAACGGAACGCCTCACATACAAAGGGAAAGATGCCCTGCGCGTCACCGATACGGCACCCTCAACCGTCGGAGATGGAGAGCGGCTCGTGATTCTGAGGAAAACCGAATTTCAGGATGGCGTGATCGAAATAGAATTAACGGGAGAACCCGGCGCCAATGCGGGAGAAGGAGCGCGAGGTTTTGTTGGCATTGCATTTCGTGTTTCTCCTGGAGCTTCGAAAGATGCCGTGAAGTATGAGTGCTTCTACCTTCGCCCGACGAACGGACGCGCAG
>Ga0126382_10000143_pt1 | contig 25725 bp, 14 predicted proteins | sample PanSoiMetPlot_30_FD_92548 | JGI IMG/M metagenome (GOLD analysis project Ga0126382, IMG submission 92548) | Tropical forest soil microbial communities from Panama - MetaG Plot_30 | ecosystem: Environmental > Terrestrial > Soil > Tropical forest > Bulk soil | place: Panama | collected 2016-02-17
AATATTTCTTCTGGTCACCAGATAGCACTCACCTCGCCTACATCGCCAATCGAAAACTTTGGAAGGTTCCAGTGATTGGTGGACAGGCGTCAGCGATCGCCTCGGTCAACTTCAATATGGGCGCATATACGCCGGGTGGTGCCTGGATGGAAGATGGACGAATCGTCTTTACACCGAGCGCGGTAGGTGCCGATATATTTGTTATTTCCGCAGACGGTGGTGAATTCTCCTCTCTCATAACTCGTGACCCCAATACGGAATCTGACTTTCATAAGCCGAGCGTTCTACCAAACAGCAAGGGAATTCTTTTCATAGTGGATCACCTGCAGGGAGGTCCGGATCAAATTGATGTGTGGGCCGGAAGTGTACGGAAGGTTGTTCTGCGCGTAGCCGGGACTGCGCTCGACTCACCCGTTTACTCACCGACCGGTCACATCCTCTACCGAAGAGAAACCGGAACGCCAGGCATTTGGGCACTGCCATTTTCGTTAGAGAAGCTGGAACCTACTGGCGAATCTTTTCTCGTCTCTGCACAAGGAGCCTGGCCCAGCGTATCGTCTGACGGAACGCTGCTGTTCACTCCTGAAGAAGTGGGGTTCAAGTTCCAACTGATTTGGGCCGATAGAACCGGAAAAGTCCTGGAGATGCTGCCAGAGTCTGACATGCAGCTTTGGTATCCACGACTATCACCTGACGATGGTCGCGTTGCATTCGTGGCTGGTGCGCGAGGTCGAGGCGCAGTATACACCTTAGATCTTAAGCGTAAGGCCCAAACGCGATTGACTACTGGTGAGGGGCAATTTGAATATCCAGCGTGGTCAGCGGACGGACACCAAATCTACTTCGATCTAGGTTTAGCAGCTCAGTTGATCTTCGTCCAATCGGCCGATGGAAGCAGTCCGCCACGCGAGGTAACACGTGGATTTCACGGGTCATTGTCTCGTGATGGCAAGACTCTGTTTTATGAAGCTACTCGGGAAGGCCTGGGCGCAGACCTCTGGTATCTGTCTGTAGACGAAAGTCATGGCGGAAAGGCCAGCCCGTTTTTGGAGGTACCTGGACATCAAAGAGCGCCGCAACCTTCACCAGATGGTAGATTCGTCGTGTACTACTCAAATGAATCAGGGGACAACGAGGTTTACATAAAAGATTTTCCACGCGGTGAGAAGCGGTGGCAGGTCTCAACAAACGGCGGCACTAATCCGTTCTGGTCGAAGAAAGGCGATCGCATTTTCTTTTTGAACGGAGAGGATCTTCTGGAGGTGGACGTCAGCTCAGAAAATCCTCTCACTTTAGGTACGCCGCGCGTCTTATTCAGTGGTGGCGCCGCGCATTTAATGTTCGCACGTGGATTCGACGTTAGCAGCGACGGCAATAGATTTCTCACAGTGCAACAAGTGGAGAAGACGGGAAGTACGACGCCAATCCTTACTCTCGTGGAAAACTGGTTCGCCGAATTCAAGGAGAAGCAGAGAAAATGAACGCCGCTCAAGATCCTGAAATACCAATAACTCTGCCCTCGGGTACAAAACTTGGCGGCTACGAGATCCTCTCTCAACTTGGAGCCGGCGGTATGGGTGAGGTCTACCGGGCGCGGGACTCGAAGCTCAAACGCGAAGTCGCAATAAAGATTTTACCACAGATGTTCGCACAAGACGCCGAACGCGTGGCTCGGTTTCAACGCGAAGCACAGGTGCTGGCATCGCTCAACCACCCGAACATCGCATCGATCCATGGGCTCGAAGAGACGAACGGCAGCCTGGCATTAGTGATGGAACTCGTTGAAGGACCGACGCTCGCAGAACGTATTGCGGCTGGTCCAATTCCTTCAGAAGACGCGTTGCCAATCGCAAGACAGATTGCCGAAGGACTCGAAGTCGCTCACGAACGCGGTATCATCCACCGAGATCTGAAACCGGCCAACGTAAAGGTCACACCTGATGGCACAGTCAAAGTGCTGGACTTCGGACTCGCAAAGGTGTTCGAAGGAGAATCCCAGACAAGTGATCTGTCGCACTCGCCTACTCTGATCAAAGGCACGCAGGCCGGAGTGATTCTTGGCACCGCTGCATACATGAGTCCGGAGCAGGCCAAGGGTAAGGCGGTCGACCGGAGAGCAGACATATGGGCTTTCGGATGTGTGCTGTTCGAGATGCTCTCCGGGAACCAGGCTTTCAGCGGCGAGACGCTGACTGACACTCTTGCCGCTGTAGTTCGTGACGAACCCGATTGGGATTCACTCCCTCCAGACATACCACGTACCGTTCGAAGCTTGCTGCGTCGCTGCCTTACGAAGGATCCGCGCTCGCGGCTCCGAGACATTGGAGAAGCCCGAGTCGTACTAGGTGATCTCGACGCGTCGGCGCCCGACGTCGTACCTGCGGCTCCGCAGCAGCAGCCACAAACGAGCTGGTGGTGGACTATAGCTGCCGTGGCAGCGCTCATCGCTGGGGTTGTGCTTGGCCGCTACGCCCTAGCTCCAACTACCCCGGCTGCGCAGACCTTCGAGTTCGACATAACAGTCCCGGGGAATACCATCGAATCCGGCTCGTTCGCATTGTCTCCAGATGGCAGCCGTCTCGCGCTTGTGATTCGGGATGAGTCCGGCGACCAGAAACTGGCAGTTCGAGACATGAACGCAACGCAGCTGCGAGTGCTTCCCGGAACCAAGGGGGCGGTTTATCCGTTTTGGTCGCCCGATGGTCGCGAGCTTGGTTTTTTCTCAGATAACCAGCTCCAGCGCATTGCGCTCGACGGTGCGGCGGCTCGCCCGGTCGCAACCGTGACCGACCCGAGGGGAGGGGCTTGGGGCGCAGGGGACGTGATTCTCTTCGGAAGCGGATCCGGACCGATTCAGCGCGTCCAGGCATCGGGAGGAAGACGACCAGAGGCCGTAACCGAGCTCGAAAAAGGGATCGAGGAGTCGCACGACTGGCCGGCATTTCTTCCCGATGGCAAGCGATTCATCTTTCTCGCCGACGGCGCCACAGATGAGGGCCACCGCATCCGCCTGGGCAGCGTTGAGGGCGGTCCGACTACGATCCTGAAGAAGGGCGTGAGATCCCAGCCTGTCCTGGATCCGGCGGGGCGACTTCTCATGGTGGAGCGTGGACAACTGCTGGCTTACTCTTTTGATTTTGTCCGCGCGACGCTCGGCGAGGAGTCGAGTCTGGTCGTCGCCCCGGTCTACAGTATTGGCAGCCAGCATCACCTGCCGGCCTCCGCATCAGCGCGGGGAATGGTGGCCTTCCAGATCGGTTCGACCGAAAATAATCTGGTCGTCCTGGACAACGGCGGCCACGTGGTCCGGACAGTCGGCGCGCCCGACGGATACGCGAACGTCGCCGTGTCTCCCAGTGGGAAGCGAGTGGCGTTTGAACTTATCACCGACCAGTCTGAGAGGCTCATCTGGGTCCAGGATCTTGATCGCGGGGTTCGTACACCCATGTCGCAGCGCGGAAAGCTGTCCGACAGTACCGCGTGGTCGGCTGACGGCGAGACGGTCTATTTCGACTCGAACGCCAGCGGAAAATGGGAGGTTTATCGCAAGGTCGTAACCGGCGGCGGTGAACCGGAAAGTCTCGGTATGCCGAGCGCCGCGCGCGATGTGGCTGTGCTCGACCTGTCGCCTGACGGCCATTGGTTGCTGACGAACGGTCTCACAGTCGAGAACCGCTACGACCTGTACCTGCGGTCTCTCGACGCCGGGGGCGACTGGAAAGCCTGGGCTTTTGGGACTGCGAGCGAGGTCGCCGGCTCTTTCTCTCCCGACTCTCACTGGATTGTGTACACGAGCGACGACTCCGGCCGCGTCGAGATTTATGTGGCGCCTGTCGAAGGGGGCCCGGCGACGCACCGATGGCCAATCTCCTCGGGAGGCGGATTCGAGCCTCGATTCTCCGCTGATGGAAAGACGATCTACTATCGTTCGTCTGCGTTTGAGTGGACGGCGGTCGACGTGCGACTGGAGCCGGGAAGAGTGGAGGCTGGCCTGCCGAAAAGACTCTTTCCAATGCCGGCGATCGACTTGCCCTATCTAAGAAATCTCATGGCCCTCCTTCCGAAGGGGTCGGGTTTCATGACGATCCATCCGCCGTCGACGAGAGCTATGTCGATCCGCGTGCGAACGGGAAAGTAGAGGGACTGTGGCCGGCGACAAGGACAGGCCTACAAAAGGAGCTCGGATTTTTGATGACGATTAACTCCGGCACTCGTCTTAGCCATTACGAAATTCTTTCACCCATTGGAGTGGGTGGGATGGGCGAGGTGTACCGGGCCAGGGACAGTAAGCTGAACCGAGATGTCGCAATCAAAGTGCTTCCTGAAATCTTCGCGCAGGATTCCGATCGACTTGCGCGCTTTCAACGCGAAGCTCAGGTGCTAGCTTCGCTCAACCATCCAAACATCGCGGCGATCTATGGACTGGAAGAGTCTGATGGCGTTCACGCGCTCGTGATGGAGCTGGTCGAAGGACCAACTCTCGACGATCGCCTTGCCGCCGGTCCAATGCCTGTGCCAGAGGCGCTGGCCATTGCGCGCCAGATTGCAGGAGCGCTTGAGGTCGCATTCGAGCGCGGCATCATTCATCGGGATCTCAAGCCGGCGAACATAAAAGTCACCCCTGAAGACGAAGTCAAGGTGCTGGATTTTGGCCTTGCTAAAGTATTAACTGACGATAGCCAGGCCCAGGATCTCTCCCACTCTCCAACGCTGATCAAAGGCACTGCGGCCGGGATGATTCTTGGCACCGCGGCCTATATGAGCCCGGAACAGGCGCGGGGACGAGCCGTCGACAAACGCACAGACCTGTGGGCATTTGGCGTCGTGCTAATGGAAATGCTGACTGGCAGTCGACTCTTCAAAGGCGAGACGGTGAGCGATGTAATCGCGGCAGTGCTAACCCAGGAAGCAGATTGGAGCGCGCTGCCTTCCACCACGCCTTCCCCGATTCGGCGCCTTCTCCGTCGTTGCCTGCAAAAGGACCGTAGGAACCGGCTGTCCGATGCAGCCACGGCAAAGCTCGAGATCGATGACGCGTTGTCGGGCATTACAGACTATAAAACCGACCAGAATATCCCTCTATCAGCATACTCCTGGCGCCGGGCTATCTTGAGGGTAGGTCTACCCACCGCTCTGGTGACGGCCCTCGTTGTCGCCGTGTTGGTATGGGCTGGTCTACGAAATGGGCGATCGTCGTCTCGCCCGTTCACGTTGACGATAGTGCCACCGGGGGACATGCACCTGCGACCGGTCGGGACGATGGCCTCAACGCCGCATATTTCACCGGACGGATCAGCAGTCATGTTTCAAATCTCTGGGCAGGGGCTGTACGTGCGTCGCCTGGATTCTCTGGACTTGCTGAAAGTGCCTGGCTCGGAGACAGTAAGCAATGAATCGTTCTGGCATGGCTCCGGTGATATATCGTTTCCCTCGTCTGGGCGACAACTCCAGGGAGTCCGACTTCCCGACGGCGCTCCGGAAACGTTGATGCCTCTTAATGGATTCACTCGCGGCGGTAGTTGGAGCGACACAGGCATCTTGCTGGTTTCAGGAATGTCGCACCTACTGACTCTTCAGGCGGACGGAACCGTCGCTTCGATCAGCATCCCTGACCAAAGACCCGGTAACCTCGTGTATCCGGAATTTCTGCCCGGCGGCGAAGACTTTCTTGTTTTGTTTAAGCCTGACGACGGTGAAGGTGAAGTGTGGATTGCGACGCTGAGCAAGGGGGCAGTGATGAGTCCTTCTCTGCTGTTCAAGAACGATACCGCGGCGCGCTACACACCGTGGGACGGTGGACGCGTACTGTTTGTCAGGAATGATAACTTATACTCGCAACGTTTGAATCGTTCCTCCCGAGCGGTAGAGGGTCAACCTGAACTCGTTGTCAAGGGTGTCGCGTCGCAACCAGGCCTGATGCGTGCTGATTTTTCGGTTGCCAGGGATGGTACGGTCGCCTGGCGGCCGGGCCGCGCTGCGCTGGCGCAAGTGATGGTCTTCGATCGGAAGGGCGCGGTTATCACTTCGGCCGGCCCGCCGGGAGCCATCGACTCGGTATTCGTTTCTCCATCGGATGACTCGCGTTTGCTCGTCATTGCAGAGGATGCAGAACTTGTGGATGTCGGCCAAGGCGGGCGCCTCGGTCTTCCGCGCGACACACATTGGTTTAATTGGTCCCCCGACGGCAAGAAGGTGTTGGGCGTGCAGGGTGGAAATCGTCTAATGGCGCGACCGGCCGACAACATTGGCGCCACTGACGAAATCGGACAGCTGCCGCAAGGGTCCTGGAACCTCAAAGTCATTTCACCCGATGGAAAATCAATTATCGGGCGGCTCCCGCCTTCGGGATCCGGGAATTGGATTTCCGTCTCCGGTATGGCGGGAGGCTCCTGGACTCCTCTCGTCGGAGCGGATGAGTCGCACGCGGATCTCACTTTTTCGCCCGATGGTCGCTTCGTCCTCTACGACGCGTTCCCCTCAGGTGGGATTTACGTTCAGCCTTTTCCCGGTCCGGGGCGGCGCATTCTTATTGATCAACGCGGCATCGATCCAGTTTGGCGGGGAGATGGAAAGGAGATCGTGTTCGTAAGAGATAACGCGATCTGGTCAGTCGCGGTGACAAGCCCCAGCGCAGGCACGCCGACGTTCGGCTCGCCTGAGCGATTGTTCGAAGGTGTGCGTCGCGCACCGACTGCCGTCGGTCAAAGCCAGGGACTTGCGGTTTCGCGCGATGGCTCGTGGTTCTTCATCGTTCAGGGCGTCGAACAGCCGGACACAAATGTGATTCACGTAATGATGCCTCCCACTAAACTAACAAAATGACGCTGCAGCCAGGAACAAAACAAAACACCCGCCGAGGCTGACGACCCTCGACGATGATTGTCGGACTGAACTGGATGGCAACAGTGAAAAGGCAATGACGATCGCTGCTGGGACAAGACTTGGCCGTTACGAAATCCGCTCGAAGCTTGGCGAGGGCGGGATGGGTGAAGTGTATCGCGCGTGCGACAGCGGACTTAACCGTGACGTGGCGATTAAAGTGCTTCCTGCTGCGTTTGCGCAAGATCCTGAGCGCCTCGGTCGCTTTAAACGTGAAGCGCAAGTGCTCGCATCGTTAAACCATCCAAACATTGCAGCGATTTACGGCCTCGAAGATTCGAACGGCGAAATCGCGCTGGTCATGGAACTGGTCGAAGGACCGACGCTAGCAGACCGCCTCTCGGCGGGCCCGATTCCTCTTGACGACACCGTTTTTATCGCAAAACAGATCGCCGAAGGACTCGAAGTCGCTCACGAACGCGGCATCATCCATCGTGATCTGAAGCCGGCCAACGTTAAGGTTACTCCTGACGGCGCAGTCAAGGTGTTGGATTTCGGGCTTGCAAAAGTGTTCGAAGACGAATCCCCGGCGAATGATCTCTCGCACTCGCCAACTTTGATCAAAGGTACGCAGGCAGGGGTGATTCTCGGCACTGCGGCGTATATGAGTCCGGAGCAAGCCAAAGGCAAGGCCGTCGACAAGCGATCGGATATCTGGTCGTTTGGATGTGTGTTGTTTGAGTTACTCACAGGCAAGCAATGTTTTAGCGGGGAAACATTGACAGACGTTTTAGCTGCTGTTGTCCGCGCCGAACCCGATTGGGACGCGCTGCCCAAAGAGACGCCAGGCGCAATTCGACGATTGCTGCGCCGCTGCCTGACCAAGGAATTGAAGCAGCGGCTGCGCGACATCGGCGAGGCCCGCATCATTCTGGGCGATCCACACGGAGAGGTTGCGGATGGGGAAGCAGGTCGCGCTCTAACCACCCCGGCTCAATCACTTTGGAAACGTTCTTTCCTCTGGGCGATTGTATTACTTTTTGCGGTCGGGCTTTCCGCGATGGCTTTAATCTACTTTTCGCGCGCATCAAAGGCTCAGTCCCTTTTTCGCTCATCGATCAATCTTTCAGCAGGTTTCAGTTTGGATCGAAACAACTCATCGCTGGCGCTGTCACCGGAGGGTCAGCGGCTGGTCTTTGCAGCGGCCGGGGATGATGGAAAAGGGCAGCAGCTCTGGCTTCGCTCGTTGGACAGTCTGACGATTCAGCCCCTGGCCGGTACGAACGGCGCCACCTATCCCTTCTGGTCGCCTGATGGCCGGTATGTTGGATTCTTCGCTAATCAAAAACTCAAGAAGACGGAGATTTCGAGCGGCACCGTGCAGACCCTGTGTGATGCGGTGGAGGGCCGAGGAGCAAGCTGGAGCCGAAAGGACGTGATTGTCTTTGCTCCCCAGGCAATCGGCCCGCTCTTCGAGGTGTCTGCCGCTGGAGGTACGCCGGTTCAGGTGACCTCAGTTAAGAGCACTGAGGAAACGAACCGCAATCCGCACTTTCTGCCCGACGGAGAGCGACTGCTGTTTTTCTCCGGGATAACCACAAGCCTTGGCGATGAAAACGGGATCTACAGCCTTGATTTGGCTACCAGGAAACTTGCATTGATTGCCAAAGAGAAAAGTGAGGGAATCTACGTCGAGCCTGGCTATCTTGTCTTTGTACGCAACGGGAACCTGATGGCCCAACCATTCGACGCCGATCACTTGCGCCTCACCGGCCAGGCTGTACCGATTGCCGAACACGTGCTCTACAATCCCGACCGGTATACCGGAGCGTATTCGTTGTCCGATAACGGGCTCCTGGTGTTCCTCAGCGGGTCGAGCGTCGTGAAAAGTCAGCTCACGTGGTTTGAGAGTGATGGCAAGAAACTTGGAACAGTTGCCGAACCAGCGGCGATCCTTTCATTTTCTATATCACCGGACGGCAAGCGCGCCGTGGCACAAGTCCAGGGTAACGCACCTGATAGTCTCTGGATGTATGACCTGAACCGAGGCATCGCCAGACACTTTACCGACGGTTCAGAAGGCTTTGTTACTCCGGCCTGGTCTCCGGACGGCCGGCTAGTTGCCTATGCCAGCCAGAATCGTTATCTCTTCTTACAAGCATCTGATGCGATTTCAGAAGCTCAAAGACTTCAAACGGGACAAATTACATCAGTCGTTAACGGCTGGTCGGCGGACGGCCGGATGGTTGTTTTTGTCTCACAAACCTCTAAGGGAGGCGACCTGTGGATCCAGTCGCTGGAAGGCGACAAGAAGGCCTATCCATTCCTCATAACACCGGCAAACGAGATTGAAGGAACTATTTCTCCAGACGGCCGTTGGATCGCCTTTGCTTCCGATGAAACGGGAAGGTACGAACTCTATGTAACATCCTTTCCTTCTCCGGGCGGGAAGCGGCAGATATCGTCAGATGGAGCGGACGCCCCGCAATGGCTAAAAAATGGGCGCGAGTTAGCTTACATCAACGCCGAGCGCAAATTGATAGTTGTTGAAGTCAATGCAAGAGAAAACGAGTTCGAGGTTGGCCAATCTCAGGTTCTTTTCGGAGGTAAGCCTCTGCCGGCGCGACCTCATGATCCGGACGGCTGGGACGTGCCCGTATATTTGACCTCTGACGGCAAGCGCATCCTGCTACCAGTACCGGTGGAAACAGACTCATCGCGGCCGCTGGAGCTTGTGACAAATTGGACGGCGGCATTGAAGCGATAGTACTGACTTCGGCCGCTTCTTCATGGTTCAGGGCGTCGAACAACCGGACACGAATGTGATTCACGTTATGACTCCTCGAGCCTAAGGGTCGCGATAATAACTGTCGAGTCTCGAAGAGTGATTCTCTCCGTTACGATGTGTGAGTTTTAAAAGAAAAATGACGCTGACGGCGGGCACAAAACTTGGACGCTATGAAATCCGTTCCCAGCTCGGCGCCGGGGGCATGGGCGAGGTCTATCGAGCACGCGACGAGAAATTGAATCGCGACGTCGCGATAAAGGTCCTGCCGGCAGCGCTATCTGAAAATGAAGATCGGCTGCTACGATTCGAGCAGGAAGCTCAGGCGGCTGGCGCGCTCAATCATCCGAACATCCTGGCGGTTTACGATGTGGGAGTGCACGATGGTGCGCCCTATGTCGTTTCTGAACTGCTCGAAGGCGAAACGCTGCGCGACCTTCTCGATCAACGACAACCGGCGACTAGAAAATCAGTCGACTATGCTGTTCAACTAGTTCATGGCCTCGCGGCGGCCCATGACAAAGGCATCGTTCACCGAGATATAAAACCCGAGAACATCTTCATAACCCAAGACGAACGCGTAAAGATTCTGGATTTCGGGCTCGCGAAGTTGGCGCAACCGGCAGTCGAAGGCATTGCCCAAACGGAAGTTGCCACTCTGAAAGTTCACACCGATCCCGGCACTGTGATGGGAACGGTGGGCTACATGTCGCCGGAGCAAGTGCGCGGAAAGGTTGTCGATCACCGTACGGACATTTTCTCTTTCGGCGCTGTCTTTTATGAAATGCTTTCCGGCCACCGTGCGTTCCATGGCGACTCCGCAATTGAGACCCTCAACGCAGTTCTCAAAGAGGAACCGACGGAACTCATTGCGTCCAATCCAAACATTTCCCTTGCGCTTGAACGGGTCGTCTGGCATTGCCTGGAAAAAAGTCCAGAGCGTCGTTTTCAATCTGCTAGCGATGTAGCCTTTGCTCTAGAGTCGCTTTCCGGAGTGTCGAGTCATCCCAGTCAGCAGACCGTGGTTGGAATGGGTCCGCTCCGGTCGCGAATATGGACACGCGAGCGAATCATCTGGGTGAGCGTCTGCGCATTGTTGATTGTCGTCCTTACTATATTGGCATTTGCCTATTTTTCGCGTTCGCAGCCGAGCAGTCAGCGGATTCGACTTGCTCTGACGACTTCCGGCAAAGCGACTTTTCCGGCGCGTGTAACTCTTTCACCTGATGGTTCGCAAGTCGTCTTCATTGCCAGTAACGCTGAAGGCAAACAGCTGCTCTGGATTCGATCGCTGGATTCACTTGAGGCGCAACCACTGATGGGCACCGACGACGCGATCTCACCATTCTGGTCCCCTGACAGCCGCTTTATCGGGTATTTCGCTAATGGCAAACTTTTCAAGGTCGAAGCCTCGGGCGGCCGGTCACAAGCGTTGTGCGATGTCGTTGAATCCAGAGGAGGTGCGTGGAATCGCGACGGAGTAATACTCATTGGGTCGCCGGAAGGACTTTACCGAGTATCCGCTCAGGGTGGTACTCCGACACTGGCGACGAAGGTTGATCCTCAAGAGGAAGCACATCGCTGGCCCTATTTTCTTCCCGATGGCCGTCATTTCGTGTTTCTTGGTGATGCCCCTACTGCCGAGTCGCATCACATTCGCCTCGGGTCGCTCGATTCTGAAGAGACTCAGATTCTCTTCAACGCTGTAACTCGCATAGTGTATGCGCCTCCCGGCTTCTTACTCTATGCCAGCCAGGGGGCCCTGGTTGCGCAGGCCTTCGACCCGCAAAAATTAAAGGTCACGGGAGAATCTACAATTGTCGCCGAACGCGTAGCGCAGGTAGGCGAAAATCACGAGTTCGATTTCTCGGTTTCAGATAACGGGGTGCTCGCCTATCAGAGCGGCAGCATTCAGTCACAGCTGGTTTGGGTTGATCGGACGGGAAAGAAGCTACAAAGGGTGGGAGAGCCGGATACCTACGCCTCGGTTGTGCTCTCTGCTAATGGGCAACGAGCGGCTGTGGGAATGTTTGACGCTGACGGGCGTCACAGTGATGTATGGCTCCTCGATTTAACACGGGGCTCTAAAACTCGGCTCACTTTCGATCCTCTGTCTGACAGCGCTCCTGTCTGGTCCCCTGATGGAACTCGCGTAGCCTTCTATTCGAACCGCGGAGTCGACAGGCACATGAATTTGTTCGTCAGTACAACAAGTGCTGCGGGCAACGATAAACTGCTATTAGCATCGGATTCCGACGACGTTCCCACAAGTTGGTCGCGCGACGGCCAAAGCATTTTGTTTATCCGTTACGGAAAAGTCCACAGCGGTATCTGGCTGATGCCGCTAGCCGGCGATAGCCAGCCAAAGGCCCTTATCCAATCCACGGCATTTGATCTGGCTAGCGGGGCTTTCTCGCCTAATGGCCGCTTCATCGCTTATGCATCGAATGAATCAGGTCGCTTCGAAGTTTACGTTCAGAGTTTTCCGCCGACAGGTGACAAATTAATGGTCTCGTCCGGGGGAGGCGGCATGCCGTTATGGCGAAGTGACGGAGGAGAGCTTTTCTACCTTACCGGACAAGGAAAAATCATGGCGGCGCAAATTAAGGTCGGCCCGAAGGTGGAGATTGGAGTTCCGCAAGAGCTCTTCCAGACAAGAATCAAGCTGGATTCACTTACGTCAGATTATCCCTATGGCGTTGCTCCCGACGGTTCGCGGTTTCTTATAAACACACCCACTGAGGCTGACGACGCCTCGCCGATGATTGTCGTACTCAATTGGATGGCGACACTGAAAAAGCAATGACCATTGCTGTCAGGACAAAATAAGCCATAAAAATGACTCTTGCCGCCAACTCAACCATTTCGCATTACCGAATCATCTCGCAAATCGGTGAGGGCGGCATGGGCGAAGTGTATCTCGCCGAGGACACGAAGCTCGATCGAAAGGTAGCGCTGAAAATTCTGCCTGTTGAAGTCGCAGCGCGCGATGACCGGATGCGTCGGTTCGTGCAGGAGGCCAAGGCTATTTCCGCGTTGAATCACCCGAACATTCTCACCATCTACGAGATTGACGAGACAGATTCGGGTCATTTCATTGCAACCGAATTTATTGAAGGTGAGACATTACGTGAGCGTATGCGAAGCGCGGCGTTGAAGGTGGGCGAGGCGATTGATATCGCCACGCAGATTGCTGGCGCTCTATCGGCAGCGCATGAGGCGGGGATCATCCATCGCGACATCAAGCCGGAAAATATAATGCTCCGTCGTGATGGCATCGTGAAGGTGCTGGACTTTGGACTGGCGAAATTAACTGAGCGGCTGTCGCCAGACTCGGTTGACACAGCGGCGCTGACGCGCATCAACACTGAGCCAGGTGTCGTTATGGGCACGGTGCTTTACATGTCTCCGGAGCAGGCACGCGGACTTCAATTAGATGCCCGCACCGATATCTTCAGTCTCGGTGTTGTGATTTACGAGATGGTAGCGGAACATTTGCCGTTCGAAGGCTCGAACACATACGAAATAATCGCGACGCTTCTTAATGACAAAGAAGCATCGCCGCTTGCTCGTTACTCGCGCGAAGCTCCGGAGTTGGAACGCATTATCGCCAAAACGCTGCGCAAAAACAGACTCGAACGCTATCAAACCAGCCAGGACCTGCTGCTTGATTTGAAGGGCTTGAAGGAGCGGTTACAGTTTCGGGCGGAGATGGGATCCGCACCGTCCAGTGAACTTGCTGCAACGGAGGTGTTCAGTGTGCCGCCTTCACGCGGAAAATCTGACCAGTCCCAAACGTCGTCGTCTGAAGGCGGCACTTTAAACACTGATAATGCATCGAGCGCGGGATCTCTAGTAAGCGGGATCAAACAATACAAGCGCGGTGCGTCGTTGATTCTAGCCGCGTTACTACTTGCTCTCGCGGGCATAGCTTACTTCTTCTACTTTGCCGGCGCCGCCGGACCCATTAATTCGATCGCGGTCCTGCCACTGGTCAACGACAGAAGCGATCCCGATACGGATTACCTCTCGGATGGAATCACTGAGAGCATCATCAGCAATCTCTCGCAGCTTCCGCAACTGAAAGTCATGGCTCGCTCTACAGTGTTTCGCTTCAAAGGCAAGGAGATCGATCCGCAAAAGATTGGACAGGACCTGAACGTACGGGCGGTGTTGACTGGAAGGCTGTTGCAGCAGGGTGAAAGCCTGGTGATTCGAACCGAATTGGTCAACGTTGACGACGGCGCGCAGCTTTGGGGCGCAGAATACAGCCGCAAAATCTCCGATGTTCTCGCGGTGCAGCAAGACATTTCGCGCGAAATTTCAGAGCGGCTGCGGCTCCGCCTGACAGGCGAAGAGAAGAAGCGGTTGACCGGCCGCGATTCGACGAACGCGGAAGCCTACCGGTTCTACCTGCGAGGCCGCTACTTCTGGAATAAGCGAACGGCCAACGGATTGAAGAAAGCGATGGAGGAGTTTCAGCAGGCGATAGACCTCGATCCCGATTATGCGCTCGGCTACGTCGGATTAGCCGATTGCTATTCGTTGTTGGAGGAGTATGCCGGCGTTCCGGCAAGCGTGACATTGCCGAAGGGAAGAGCTGCTGCGGATCATGCCCTCCGCATCGACGACTCACTCGCTGAAGCACACGCATCTTCGGCAAAGATACATGAGCAGATGTGGCGCGGCGCTGACGCTGAGGAAGAATACCGGGTTGCCATCCGACTCGATCCCAATTACCCAAGTGCGCATCACCAGTTTTCTCGATATCTATTGATAAAAGGACGATTAGATGAGGCGCTGAAAGAGGGCAACCGCGCCCAGGAGCTCGATCCCCTTTCGCCAGTCATTAGCGCCAATGTTGCGTCCATATATCTACAAAAAAATGATCTCAACTCTGCAATCGAACGCTCCGTGAGGATTATCGAATTCGATTCGAGCTTTCCGTATGCGTATTTCATTCTTGGTATGGCCTACCTCAGACAGCAGCGTAACGAAGAAGCAACCCCGCATTTTCAAAAAGCAGCAGAATTATCAGGGAGAGCGGGCGTTTTGTTGGGTAAATTAGGATACTTTTACGCGGTCTCAGGAAGGCGTGCCGATGCCCTGGCGATACTGAAAGAACTCGAAGAGAAATATACCAGGGGCGAGACAATCGGACAGTATGTGGCAGATGTGTATGCCGGGCTCGGCGAAAAAGATCAGGCGTTCGCCTGGCTCGAAAAGGATTTTCAGCGGCGCAGCGGCAGGTTACCAGAGATTACATTGTGGTTCAATTTTGAAGGCCTCCGCGGCGACGCGCGCTACGCCGACCTCGTGCGGCGCATGGGCCTCCAGTTGTAAACAGACGAAGGGGATTACTTGAGCATACTGTGCTCAACGGAAGCGTCCGGCGGTGCTTTTGGCCGAGTGCACGTTGGAACTCGTGCAAGAGGCGAAAGCGGACAGCAAAGAATCACCTCACCTTAGCGTGCTCTTTCTTCGCTTCGATCAGAATGGGTATCTCCGGATCTGCACTTTTTCAGAGCGCGAAGAAATCCTGATAAGCCTTACGTGACTTCGCAGAGTCGCCCTGGAGCGTGGCGGCGCGTGCCAGTCCGAGATGCGCCAGCGGATAGAGCACCGAAGTGATAGCCTGGCCCCGGTGATCCAGGATGTATTGAAACTCATTTGCCGCTTCAGCGCCCTTCCGTTCCCCCAGGTAAGCTTGCCCCAGGAGGTAGCTGTGATGAACACCAGAGGGGTCGGAGCTTTTATAGCGGCTAACGTCGTCGAGTATCCTGATTGCCTTAGTGGGATTACCACGCACGATTTCGATGGCCGCCTGAATCAACGGCACGAGCGCCTCATTAACCACCCTGTCTTTAGGATATTGTCTGATCCTCTCGTCAATCAGGGACTCGGCCCGTTTGATCTCCTCACACAAGGCAAGGGCGATACCCATGTTAAGAAAGGCGACAGAACTCTGCGGAGGGCCAGAAACGTCGGAGAGCCCTTCAAGCGCTTCAGCAGATGCTCCCCGATTCCATCAGCCCCGCAATCGCCCCTGCGTCTAGTCTACCGCAAATATTTGTTGAAGAACTCGAGACTGCGCGTCCAGGCCAGTTTGGCTGAGGCTTCGTCATATCGCGGCGTCGTGTCGTTGTGGAAGCCGTGTTGTTTGCCGTCGTACATATAAACCGTGTACGTCTTGTTGTTCGCCTTGAGCGCCGCCTCATAAGCCGGAATGCCGGCGTCGATTCCCTGATCATTCCCGGCGTAATGAAGCAACAACGGCGCGGAAATTTTTGGAACATCATCAGCGCCTGCCTGGCGACCATAGAACGCAACGCCGGCATTCAGATCAGCACCCAGTCGCACGGCCAATTGATTTACCACACCACCGCCAAAGCAGAAACCGACCGCGCCGAGTTTGCCGGTAGAATCGGGACGCGCCTTCAGCCACTTCGCAGCAGCAACGAAATCTTCCATCATCTTTTTTCCATCCACTGTGCGAAAGGCCGCAGCGCCTTTCTCATCGCTTCCCGGATACCCGCCGACCGAGGTCAAGCCGTCGGGCGCAAACGCGATAAAATTGGCGAGCGCGAGACGACGCGCAACGTCCTCGATGTAGGGATTGAGCCCGCGGTTCTCGTGAATGACGATTATGACAGGCAGTTTTCCAGTCTTTGCTGGGCGAGCCAAATACCCTTTGATCGAACCGTTTCCGGCTGGCGATTGCACGGCCTCGTAGCCCACTTTGATACGCTTGTCATCGGGCGGGACTTGCTGTGCCCAGACGTAGTTGGGCTTTAAACTTTCAAAAATCGCCACCGCAGTGAGGCCGCCAGTAGCGAACTTGCCAATACTATCAAGGAAGGTTCTGCGGTCCATGTCACCGTGCTGGTACTCATGAAACAGGTCTAGCAACTCTTGGGGATAATCGGATGCTTGCTTTCGTTCCATTCAAAAGCTCCTTGCGTGGAATTGGAGTACGAAGTGTCTCCTACCTACTGCGCTGCTGAATGATAGGATGCGGAACGCGCGAATCTCCACTGGCAGATCGAGCCACACAATTATACTGCGATTTGGTTTCTTACAAAATGAGTTCTGATTTGCTATCAATTAGATCTCAAGTGGTCTTCTGTTCATCTGCGTAGATCAGCGTAATCTGCGGATCAGTCGTTTTAAATGAAACGAGAGGCATCCGCACATTACGCAGACGCAGAAAAAGATTGATGAAACCAGAACTGCTTAAGATATTCGCGCCCCATCGACTAGCCGCATTGAATTCTCTTGACCCTCCGGTTACGGGAGACTGTAGACTGCATTACAAAAGACGGTTCAATCTGCCTGGGACAAGGAGAGAGAAAGCGATGTTTAGAATCGGTGATTTTTTCAACCTAAGCCAGGTTTCTATTAAGGCGCTGCGGTTCTACGACGAGGTCGGACTGCTCAAGCCGACTTTCGTCGACGGATCGACAGGATACCGGTACTACTCGGCAAATTTGCTGCCCCGGCTTAATCGTATTCTGGTTTTCAAGGAACTGGGATTTTCGCTTGATGAAATCTCTTCGCTGCTGCAAGACAACTTAAATCCAGATCAGGTGCGCCAGGCCCTCCGCAACAAGAGAAGCGATCTCTCACGTCGGATTGCGAAAGAACAGGCACGTCTGTCGCAAGTGGAGTCCTGGCTAATGCAGATTGAACGGGAAGGTAGTCGCGTTCCCGATTACGAGATCACGTTAAGGGAATTAGCCCCTCAATGGGTCGCCTCGCGGCGCGACAGGCTCTCCTCGTATGAAGATGCGTCGGAGCTTTTCACCGAACTTAATCGATATCTGAAAAGGCACAACGGGCGTCACGCGGCCCGATGGCACGTCTGCGCGGGACAGGGCGAACGCATAGATTGCGAAGCCCTTGTGTTGTTAAACCGGCCCGTACCCGAAAGCAAGAGAATAGTGGTATACGAACTTCCCGCCGGTGCCAACGCCTGCGTAATTCACGAGGGGAGCGACGAGACCATTCCTGAGGCTTACGTTGCTGCGCATTCGTGGATCAAATCAAATGGCTACAAAATTGACGGCCCTCCTTGCGAGCTTTATTGGCAGGAGAGTGTCGCGAAGCCGGATGTCTCCGACGTGACTGAGATCCGGTATCCAATTCTCAAAATGCCTCGAAGCGCTTCGGTTGGTCATTGAGTTATCAAGTGCCCTAGGAGAAGAAGGTGATGCCTGAATCGCAAGCAACAGTTCGCTACATCAATCGCGCGTCGCTCGGATATTCTCACATTGTCGAAGTGCGCGGCGGTCGCATGCTCTATATTGCCGGGCAACTAGCGCTCGACCAGAATGGAAAGCTGGTTGGCGCGGGCGATTTTCGCGCACAGGTCAAACAGGTTTTTGAGAATTTAAAGACGCGATTAGAAGAGTGCGGAGCATCTTTTATCGATGTGGTGAAGCTTAACTATTACCTGACCGACGCATCTGACCTGCAGGCGCTGCGTGAAACTCGAGACAGCTACATCAACACGGAAAGCCCGCCCGCAAGCACGTTGGTTGTTGTGAAACAGCTCGTACGTGAAGAGTTCCTTATCGAAGTCGAGGCGATCGCCGTATCTTGAGAATGAAAGATTCACCTGTTTCCAACGTTCAGGTGTCATCGGTTTGTCTCTTATATTTATCTTTGCGTGCTTTGCGCGAACCACACTTTGATGTCGATCGAATCGAAAGGCCAGGTTCGCGCAAAGTAACCATGCCCGTTTTGCCGGGCGAATGCGCCCTTGAAATCCATCCCCGTAAGTTGTTGATTTCATTCAACAGCCTCGGGGGTGTTCCTAAGGAGACGCAAAGGACCCCAAGGCACGAAAAGCTTCGACTGTTAAATAATCGCTTCGGCTCGGTCATCAAGGTATGGCTCAGTAACCTTTTCGTAATCTGAAGCATTGCTCTGTCTTCTTACCTTCTTCCGGTTAAATATCAAATAAAGCGTCGGCAATACAATAAGTGTAAGCACCGTTGCCGAGATCAGCCCGCCGATGATCACGATGGCCAGTGGCTTCTGGGTCTCTGAGCCAATACCTGTTGAAAGCGCCGCGGGCAGCAATCCAAGTGACGCAAGCAGCGCAGTCATCAGCACCGTTCGCAGCCTAATCAGACCACCCTCATAGACTGCCTCTCTGGTCGACAAGCCCCTCTCGCGTAGTTGATTGAAATACGTAACCATCACCACGCCGTTGAGTACCGCCTGCCCGAAGAGCGCGATGAAACCCACCGCCGCCGACACGCTTAACGGCATGCCCGTGGTTAACAACGCGAACACCCCGCCGATCACCGCAAACGGAACGTTGAGTAGAATGAGGATCGCGTCTTTGACGGATTTGAGCGCATTGAATAACAGAAGGAAAATCAGAAACACGCTTACAGGGACTATCACCTTGAGGCGTGACATGGCGCGCTGCTGATTTTCAAACTCGCCGCCCCAGGTCATGTAGTAGCCTTCCGGCAGCTTAACTCTATTCTTCACCGCACGCTGCGCGTCGGCTACTACGCTGCCCATATCGCGTCCGTGTAGAAAAATCCCGATCGCAGAGAGCCTGGTGCCTAGCTCTCGCGCAATGTTGGCCTGCCCTGCCCCGACTTTGATTGTCGATAACTCTTCGAGCGGCACCCGAGCGCCCGATGGCGTATCGACCAGTATCTTGCCGATCGCTTCGCCGCTCTGACGGTCTTCTTCCCTCAGCCGCACAGCTACTCCGAAGCGTTTCTCACCTTCCCAGATTTCAGTTGCTGTCTTGCCGCCGATCGCCGTCTCGATGACGTCTTCGATGTCTGAAATGTTCACACCGTAGCGCGCGGCGCGCGCGCGATCGATCTCGATTTGCAGTTGCGGGATCTGTCCGGCCCGATCAATGAAAGCGCGCGACACGCCTGCCACCGGCGAGACTGCGTTGATGATCTCCTGTGCTTTCTCGTGCAGCACTCCAGTATCTGCGCCGAAAACCTTAACGACGATCTGGCCATCAATCTGCGAAATACTCTCCAGGATGTTGTCGCGGATGGGCTGGCTGAATGACGGATCGATGCCAGGGATCGTAAGCAGGCGCTTCTGCATTTCGTCAAGCAGCTGATCTTTGGTGATCTTGCGGGTCCATTCATCCTTTGGCTTCAGATCGACAAAGATCTCAGCCATATTGATAAGTTTGGGATCCGTGCCGTCTTCCGGTCTGCCGGTCTTTGAGACTACCGTGCGCACTTCCGGCGATTGACGCAGCAGCGTCCGAATCTGCGCGCAGGTCTTCTGCGCCTCGGTAAGCGAGATGCTAGGCGGCAGCATCACATTAACCCACACGGTACCCTCGTTCAGCTCCGGCAGAAACTCCGAGCCGAGGAACCCGGACGAGATTAGCCCTGCCGCAAGCGCCACAACCGCGGCCGCGACCACAATCTTCTTGTGAGACAGCGCCCAGGTCAACGCCGGAGCATACAGCCGTTTAGACATACGCAAAACAAAGTTTTCTTTGTGCGGGAGGCGCTTCCTAAGCAAGTAAAAGCACATCAGCGGTACAAGCGTGAGTGAGAACAACAGCGAACCGACAAGCGCCGAAGTGACCGTATATGCCATCGGAGCGAAAATGCGACCTTCCTGCCGCTGAAGTGTGAAAATCGGAATGTGCGCGATGATGATAATCAGCATTGAAAAGAACGTTGGCCGACCGACCTGCGTAGTCGCTTCAAGCACGGCATCGCGTAGCGAATGAATGGTCCCTTCACTCTGATCTCTGGACAAGCGGCGAAAAATGTTTTCGACCACGATTACCGCGCCGTCGACAATTATTCCGAAGTCCATCGCGCCGAGTGAAAGCAGGTTGGCGGGGATGCCACGAATCTGAAGCCCGATGAACGTGGCAAGCAATGCGAGCGGGATGATACAAGCGACGACCACCGCCGGACGCAGGTTGCCGAGAAACAAGAAAAGAATAGCCGTGACCAGCAATGCGCCCTCGAGCAGGTTCTTGCCGACCGTGTGCAGCGTCGTATCGATTAGCCATGTTCGGTCGTAATAGGGAACGATCTTCACGCCTTTGGGGAGAATCGAGTCGTTGAGCGCTCGAACTTTGTCTTTGATCGCTTCAAGCACCAGCGACGGGTTCTCGCCTTTGCGCATCACCACGATCCCGGCAACGATGTCATTCTTCTCGTCCTGGCCCATGACTCCCTGACGAGGAACAGCGCTCACGTCGACCGTTGCAATATCACGAATCAACACAGGCGTACCTTGTCGTTGAGTGACAACCGTATTGCCGATATCATCGCTCGATCGCAATAGTCCAATGCCGCGAATCAGGAAGATCTGTGAGCCCTGTTCGATGTAGCTTCCGCCGGCGTTTGCATTGCCTTTGCCAAGCGCCGTGAACACATCCTGAAGAGAAACGTTGTAAGACTTTAGCCTGGCAAGGTCGACGCCAACCTGGTACTGCTTGATGAAACCACCCCAGCTGACAACCTCAGCGACGCCGGGAACCATTCTGAGTTGCCGTTCAACGGACCAGTCTTGAATCGAGCGCAGCTCGCGTGAGTCGAGTGAATCGCTCTGGAGGCTGTAGCGATAGATTTCGCCGATGGGAGTGCTCATTGGTCCCAGTTCAGGCTCGACTCCGGGCGGCAGGTCGACCCCTTTCAGACGTTCAAGCACTTGCTGTCGAGCGAAGTAGTCGGTGGCTCCATCATCAAACGTCAGTATGATGAATGACAAACCAAATTGCGTGTGGGAGAACAGGCGCACCGAGTGCGGCATGCCGCTGAGCGAGGTCTCGAGCGGAATTGTGACCTGTTTCTCGACTTCCTCAGCGGCGCGGCCCGGGTAAAGCGAAATGACGATGACCTGAACATCAGATACATCGGGAAACGCTTCGATGGGCAATTGCTTGAAAGCGACGATTCCTCCGGCGATGAACAGAACCGTCAACATGAACGTGAATAAAGATTGATGAAGAGCGAATGAGACGACTTTCTTTATCATGGTGCACCAGTGACGTGGCCTCGCAGCGGGATCAGTCAGTAATTTTCTTGCCGGTCGCCAATTCCAGCTGGAATAAACTCATGCGGTAGTCGAGATGGGCCTGGTTGTAAGCGACCCGAGTCTGGTTATAGGCGCGTTGGGCATCAGACAGCTCAAGTAAACTCGTCGCCCCTTCCTTGTAGGAGACGCCCGCAATACGGAATGACTCTTCCGCCTTGGAAACAGTTTCGATCGTGTAGAGATGAAGCATCCGACGGCTCAGGTCATAGGCCTTGTACGCCTTGTCAACATCTGTCAGGGCCTGCATTTGAATCTGGGCCAATTGGGCCTTCGCCTGTTCGAGTTGTGCTACCGCCTGGCTTATTTCGCTCTGATGGTTGTTGTGCACAAATAGCGGAACCGAGACGAGGACGCCAACAGTGTTTTCGCCGCCGTTGCGCTGGTACTCTCCTGCCACATCGATGTCGCGGCTGCGCAGTGCATTCGCAAGCTCAAAGGCGTGCTCTGCCGCCTCAACGTTCCGCCGCGCGACGATGACGTCAGGACGGGAATCCAGAGCTGCCTGCCGCAGTTCAGAGTTCGAGAGTTCTTCCGGGTGTAACCGCAGTTCGCCCAGAACTTCGATGGGCTCGTCTGCCAGCAGAGACGGTCCCGGATTTGTTTGCGAGATAGTAGAGGTGGCGACAACGCTTCCGGGATCCGCACCAAGCAGGTTGAGCAGATCACGCGACGACTGCTGGTAGGAAAGTTGCGCTGCGAGGAGGTCGCGCTGGTATTGCACCTTGTTTGTTTGAAGCTTGATCAATTCCCACTCGGCGCTATCACCGGTGTCGACGTGGAGTTTGATCAATTGCTCGGTGCTGTTGATCAGGTAAATGTTTTCATCGGCTACGCGGAGGTTTTCGCGCGCAAGCACGGCCGTGTAGAAAGCCTGTTTCAATTGAAAAAGTTGCTGACGCGTTGCATCGAGCACCTGCGCTTCCGCGGCTTGCAATTGAGATTTGGCGACAGCGGCGCGCAGCTCACGCTTGTTGCCCCTCTCCAGGATTTGGTCATAACGGAACGTGTAAAGCTTGTTGGCAGCCGTGTCAGGGTTGGTTGAGACGATATTGCGTCCCAGGTGCCCAACATCGAACGCTTCTGCGGCGAAAGTGATCGTCGGGTTAGGCCTGAGGGCGGCGGTTAAACGCTGCGCACGAGCGATATCAACTCCGTATCGCGCGGCGGTGATTGCGAGATTATGCTCTAAGAAGATCTCTTCGGCTTTGTCTAAAGAAAGTTGTCGCGGCACCGAGACTCTTTGCCCGCTGGGCGAAGTAGAAGATGGCCGAACCGACAGCAGAGTCTGTGCGGATACCCTGATGGGCAAAAGTAGAACGCATATTCCAACCCAATAATTAGTCCTCATCTTTCAACCTCTATTGATGGTTCGTGTTGAGTCGACTCGTCCTGTCTGCTCGAGTCGACCATCAGTCCTGAGTGTTTGACGCGTTGTCCAGAAACAGGCTGCCCTGGACCACCACTGTTTCGCCGGCTTGAATGCCGGAAATGATTTGTGCGTAATCATTCTGGATCAGACCAAGCGTGACTGCGCGCTTTACAAACTGGTTGCTGCCCTGCGAAACCCACACGCTTGCCTTGCTCGAATCTCGAAGGACCGCGCGTGACGGTACGGCGAGAGACTCGATGGTGGTGTTGGTAGTGATGCGGAAACTCGCAAACATTTCCGGCTTGAGTCGTTGGCCGCGATTGTTGATTACGGCGCGCACCGACACGCGATGAGTGGTCGGGTCTACTGACGGGCCGATGTAGGAAACCCGAGCCGCGAAGGTCTCGCCCGGGAACGCACTAACGCTGACTTCGACTGGCTGGCCGACCTTCAATAGCGGTGCATCCGACTCGTAGACATCCGCGAGCAACCAGACGCTTGATAGATCGGCGACGGTAAACATTGGATCCGTGCTGTCGGGCTTGACGTACTGACCCGGACCGACTTTGCGGGCAGTGATTGTGCCGGCAATTGGCGACGGCACTCGCATCACTCGATCAACCTGGTGGTCGGCTTCAATTCGGCCGATCTCCGCTTCCGTCTTGCCGAAGGCCCGTAGACGTGACCGCGCCCCTGTCAACACCGATTCTGATGAGCTGACTTCGCGCTCGGCGCTCTTGACGTCCGCTTCGGCTTGCTCCCAGTCCTTTAAAGAAACCGCCTTATTGAGATAAAGGCGATGCTGACGGGCTTCAGTGCGGCGCGCGAGCTCGAGTGTTGCGTTGGACTTACCGAGCGCAATACCAGCAGTGATCAGATCGGTTTCGCTCTGGACAAGATCGGGAGTATCGATTTCAACCAGAGGCGAGCCTTGTTTGATGACTTCGCCCGGTTTCGCCAGCAACCGTATGACGCGTCCGGTGTATGGAGAAAAGACCGGCGTCATGACTTCTTCGTTGAATGCTATTTTGCCGGTGGCGACTTTTTCGACGCGAAACGTTTGTGAAGCTGCCCTCTCGAGCTTGATGCTTTGCATCTGCGATGCATCGATGGTCACTGAGTTTGCTTCGGGCGTGGTGGCGGCCTCCGCAGCCGGCGCGACCGGCGTCGAGGCCTTGCTGAGAATCCTCGACGAGACAAAGACGATGATTGCTGCGACAGCGGCCAGGATGGTTACGAGAACCATCGTGCGCCGAGAAAAGATTTGGCTCCTTTGATCTTTGGTTGTGGTGCTTTGTTCAACGACGAGCGAAGCGACCTTTCCTTCCGTTTCGGATTGTTCCTCAATCGTTTCGGCAACTTCTATGGATGACCTATGTTCCATCTTCTTCCTCACTATTGTTTGACAGGCATGAGTTGAGTCATGCGCGACGAAACGAATCCGGGTAAAACATGGTTAGCAGCGTCCTCGCGCAAAGGTTCCGTGGTAATGCGACGAGTTCAAGTTTGCGCACGAGCACAAACAAAAACGGGCGCGTTAACACCAATCACGGTGTGGAGAACTGCCAGGCAAAACTGAGCTGAATCGGGGTGAGATGTTAGAGAAGGGGTGGACCGCGGTCAGATGGCGTCCGGAGATTACCCGAATGGAGTGCAAAGCATCGGAACCCGCCAAAGAAACCTGTCGTTGTCGAACAATCCGCCTTTTGCGATACCAGTATGGCACTCGACGGGTTGTACTTGGAGCTGGATGCGGAGTCCTCACGAGGAATTTCGAAGCCGCTGCACGTCGGTCCGTTTGACAGCACAAACATTTTGGCGTATTCGCCCGGAGTCACACGGTCGAACCGCCCAGTGCCGTCGTCGAGCCAGACGACCACATTATCAGCCCTCAAAAGGTCCGACCAGATCAGGTCGTTGTCGCCATCATTGTCTATGTCACTCGTGAAGAGCGAGCCCAGCTCGCTGGTGAGCGTGTTGAAACGCAGCAGGATGCGGGCCTTCGCTCGGCTGAGGTGAATCTCAATATCCTTACTACGTCCGGCACCGCTAAGCGTTGCTGTGTCGATGTGGTTATCGCCGTCGAAATCTGCGACCGCGAGGGACTGTCCAAAGCGGAGGAAGCTGGTTCGGTCTGAGGTTGATGGCGTGCTTTTTCGAGGCAGCGCATTGGCGCAACAAACGCCAGCCACCATAACAATGAGCAGTGCAAATGTTGCGTACCTCAGACGAAGCAGTCCCATGAGCATCTGCCGGAAATATAGCAGCGTTCCTTTTTCAGCACAATATTCGTGCGCGATGGCGTTCGGGGGCAACGCGATGGAGTTGCGAGGAATGATTGCAGAATTGGTCAGACAAAGTATGTCGCATTCCTGGACCTAACATGCCATTTGCATCCTGTCTGGCGAGCGGAGCGGCACCCCAGCCGTTGCGCGCAATCAGTCTCCGTTCACGCTCAACCTGCGCTTTGTCGGCACCAGCCAGATCTCGCATCGTCTGCCAGCGAATTGCCGCATCACCCTCGAGAAGCCATCGGATGACGGAATCAGTTTCTATTGTCATAGGGCCGCTCAAGCTGATTACAGGAAAGAAACCAAACCTGGCGGCCTATTACTCCTCTGGTTCGTCCTCGGGGTCGCCCTTGTGTTGTCTGTGGTGGCGATGCCAGCCCAACACAGCAATGAGCGCAAAA
>Ga0126382_10000144_pt1 | contig 25705 bp, 23 predicted proteins | sample PanSoiMetPlot_30_FD_92548 | JGI IMG/M metagenome (GOLD analysis project Ga0126382, IMG submission 92548) | Tropical forest soil microbial communities from Panama - MetaG Plot_30 | ecosystem: Environmental > Terrestrial > Soil > Tropical forest > Bulk soil | place: Panama | collected 2016-02-17
GCGGCAGAAGGGCGTGGTGCTGGTCGCCGCCGCCGGCAACGCGGGGCCGAAGTCCCCGCCGCTGTTCCCGGCAGCCGACCCCAACGTGATCGCGGTAACTGCGACCAACGCGGACGACAAGCTGCTAGGCGCCGCCAATCGCGGGCGTCACATCGCCGTGGCGGCGCCTGGCGTCGACATCGTCGGGCCGGCGCCGGGCGGAAACTATCAACTGTCGACCGGGACCTCGGTCGCGGCCGCCCACGTCAGCGGGGTCGTCGCGTTGCTGCTCGCGCGCAAGCCTGATCTCACCCCGGAAGCGGTTCGGCGGATTCTGCTCTCGTCGGCAACCGACCTGGGACCGAAAGGTCGCGACGACCAGTTCGGCGCTGGCCTGACCGACGCCTACCGCGCGGTGCAGTCGCTCGATGCCGACGCACCAGCAAGCGTGTCCGCGGCGCGGTAACGCCCTTTCGCAATCGATCCCGGCTATATTGGCTTGCGGCGGCTCGCGGCCGTCCGCGATTCGGGACCGATAGTTCGCATGATTCGCATAGACAGCCGCCTCAGCATCGACGAGCAGGAGCTCGAGGAGCGCTTCATCCGTGCGTCGGGCCCGGGCGGCCAGAACGTCAACAAGCTCTCGACCGCCGTGCAGCTGCGCTTCGACGCGCGCCGCTCGCCCAGCCTGCCCGACGAAGTGCGCGCGCGGCTCGAGCGCCTCGCCGGCAAACGCCTGACGCGCGAGGGCGTGATCGTGATCACCGCGCAGCGCCATCGCACGCAGGAGCGCAACCGCCAGGACGCGCTCGACCGGCTGATCGAGCTGATCCGCGCCGCCGCGGTGCGCCCGGTGCCACGCCGCCCGACCAAGCCGACGAAGGGCTCACGCGAGCGCCGGCTCGAATCGAAAAAGCACCGCTCGTCCATCAAGGGCCTGCGGCAGAGCAGACCCTCGACGGACTAGCATCGCGCGCCAAGGGCGCCCTACCCCGGCTGCGGTAAATTGCGCCGTTCGCGCGATTGAGCCTTTCGCCGCCTAAGACGTTATCCCAGGGGCTTTTCGTCGGATGCGGTCATGCTGGAATCGATCGACATCGTCTTGCGTTTAGGTTCGGCCGTGCTGACCGGCGCGGCGATCGGCATCAACCGCGATCTCGCCAACAAGCCGATCGGCATGCGGACGCTGGGCCTGGTGGCGCTCGGCGCTGCCGTGGTGTCGCTGGCGGGCACCCACATCGACGGCATCGCCGCCAACCCGGATGCGCTCAGCCGCGTGGTGCAAGGCATCATCCAAGGGGTCATGGCCGGGATCAGCTTCATCGGCGCCGGCGTGATCCTGCGCGACGCCAAAGCAGGACGCGTCGAGGGGCTGACCACCGCCGCCACCGTCTGGGTCACGGCGGCGCTCGGTATCGCCTGCGGGCTCGCGGCCTGGACCACGGTCGCCCTTGCGGTCGTGCTGGCGCTGCTGCTGCTCGGGCTGGGCAATCGCGTGGAACGGTTGTTCACGCCTGCCGAAGACGACGGCCGGACTGGCCACCATTGAGCCTGTTTTGCAGCACATGCCTGGGCGGGTACACTCGTTCACCTCCGTCGCCCCGATTCGCCTCCAGGTCGCTATCGATGCCCGTCCGCCAGCTGTCCGAAGGCGTCGTCAACCGCATCGCCGCGGGCGAGGTGGTCGAGCGCCCCGCCAGCGTGGTGAAGGAGCTCACCGAGAACGCGATCGATGCCGGCGCCAGCCGCATCGAGATCGTGACCGACGGTGGCGGCCGCCGGCTGATCCGCGTGAGCGACGACGGTAGCGGGATGACCCGCGCCGACCTCGCGCTCGCGGTCGAGCGCCACGCCACCTCGAAGCTGCCTGGTGACGACCTGCTCGACATCCGCACGCTCGGATTCCGTGGCGAGGCCCTGCCCTCGATCGGCGCGGTGGCACGGCTCACCATCACCACGCGCCATGCGAGCGAGCAGCACGCCTTCGCGATCACCGTGGACGGCGGCGACAAGGCCGACGTGAAGCCGGCCGCCCTCGGCGAAGGCACCCGCGTCGAGGCGCGCGATCTCTTCTACGCGACGCCGGCACGGCTGAAGTTCCTCAAGAGCGACCGCAGCGAGGGCGAGGCGATCCGCGAAGTGGTGCGGCGGCTGGCGATGAGCCGGCCCGACGTCGCCTTCACGCTCGCCGGCGAGGAGCGCGCGCCGGTGACCTGGGCGGCGGCGCTCCCCGGCGCGCCCGGACGGCTGGCGCGCCTGTCTGACATTCTCGGCGCCGAATTCCGCGCCAACGCGGTCGAGGTGCGGATCGGACGTGAAGGTGCCGGGCGCGACGGGCTGAGCGTCGAAGGCTTTGCCGCGCTGCCGACGCTGAGCCGCGCCAATTCGCTCGGGCAATATCTCTTCGTCAACGGCCGCCCGGTGCGCGACAAGCTCCTGATCGGCGTGGTGCGCGCCGCCTACGCCGACTATCTGCCGCGCGACCGCCATCCGATCGCGGCGCTGTTCGTCACGCTCGACCCGCGCGAGGTGGACGTGAACGTGCATCCAGCCAAGGCCGAGGTGCGCTTCCGCGATCCGGGCCTGGTGCGCTCGCTGCTGATCCGCGCGCTGCAGGAGGCACTCACACGCGAGGGCCGGCGCGCCGCCACATCAGGCGGCAGCGCCACCGTCGCGGCCTTCCGCCCAGCCGCGGCTCCGCCGCCGCGCGGCGGCTGGGATTGGCGGCGCTCGCCGGCGCGGCCCGATGCCGGCAGCTTCCCGATGCCGGGGCACAGCCACTCGGCGCAAGGTCTGGCGGAAGCGGCGCAGGCCGCCTTCGACGTCGGCGGGCCAACGGCCGACGCGCGCGTCAACGTCGTGCCGCCGGCACCCGACCTCATCGAGCATCCGCTCGGCGCCGCGCGCGCGCAGGTGCACGAGACCTATATCGTGGCGCAGACCCGCGACGGACTCGTCATCGTCGACCAGCACGCCGCCCACGAGCGCATCGTCTACGAGCGCCTCAAGGCCGCGCTCGACCGGACCGGCGTCGCGCGCCAGATCCTGCTCATCCCGGAAATCGTGGAGCTCGACGAGGCCGACGTCGAGCGGCTCGTTGCACGCACCGATGAGCTCGCGCGCTATGGCCTCGCCATCGAGCCGTTCGGGCCGGGCGCCGTTGCAGTGCGCGAGACCCCCTCGCTGCTCGGCGAAATCGACGCGCAGGCACTGGTGAGAAACCTCGCCGAGCACATGGCGGAATGGGACGAGGCGCTGCCGCTGGAGCGGCGCCTGATGCACGTTGCCGCCACCATGGCCTGTCACGGGTCGGTGCGCGCGGGCCGCCGCCTGAAACCGGAGGAGATGAACGCGCTGCTGCGCGAGATGGAGACGACGCCGAATTCCGGCCAGTGCAACCACGGCCGGCCGACCTATGTCGAGCTCAAGCTCGGCGATATCGAGCGGCTATTTGGCCGGCGCTGAGCGCGGCACTGCGTCTGCGGCGGCCGGCCGCCGCTCTTCCCTGCCCGCGACCTCAGCCGTTGCGGTATCGACTAGGCGAAGCCGCGGCCGCGGGCGGGACTTCGCTGCAAAGTGAATGGCGCTCTCCCTGGAGCCGATGAACTCGGACGCTTCCCGGCCGCTCTCGTAGGTGTACTTGATGCCCCAATGGTCGGACGCCTCGTCCCACGGGATGATTCTCACGGCTACAAGCTTGTCCAACATGGTCGTGTCCTCGATGCCGAGAGAACACATTTGCTGCCGAGGAGTTCCGAAACCGCCTTCGGCGGCGAAGCCGGGCTAGAACCAGGGCCGGGAGCCGCCGAACATCGGCTGCTCGGCGTATCTCGTCCAGGGTTCGCGCCGCTCCCTGCGGGCGCTTGCCGCGCGCTGACGCTTGGCGGTTTCCGCCCTCGCCTCTTGAGCGGCGGTTTCAGGCTTGGTGGTTTCAGGCTTGGCCGTTCCAGATCTCGCCATTGCAGCCTTGGCCGCTTGCGCCTTGGCAGCTTCTGCCTCGGCCGCGACGATCGACCGGGCATCAGCGTTGCGGATCGACGGCAGATACGTCACGACCATGGCCGGGGGTGCCTTGTACGCGGACAATCCCGGATTGGTGTAACGCGCCGGCTGCAGCAGCGCATAGAGGCCGAGCGCGAAGCACGCCGCCACCGCGCAATAGATGCCGAGATGGATGGCGAGCGCTGCCTCCAACCCGTTGGTCCGCTCTCGGGAATGTCTCGCCATCGATAGCTGAACGCGGCGAAAGTCGGCTTTGTTCCGAACGGCGGCGACGACAGCGATGCGTTTCGCTGGCCGGGACCACAGCGATGCGTTACGTCTCGCCAATGAACCAAACGTCGGCGTGCGAATTGTCTCTCTGGCCGCCATCGGTGGGCCGACATCCGCGGACCTGCGATCATGTCCATCAAACAGGAAACCGGTGACCGTCCACGGACGCTGGCGGCGCTGCGCGAGGCAGAAGCCGAATGCACGCGCTGCCCGCTCTACAAGTTCGCCACCCAGGTCGTTTCTGGGGAAGGGCGCGCCGGCGCCCGGCTCATGCTGGTCGGCGAGCAGCCCGGCGACAAGGAAGACCTCGCCGGCAAGCCGTTCGTGGGTCCGGCCGGGCGGATCCTCGATCAGGCGCTCGAACAGGCCGGCATTCCGCGCGGCGATGCTTTCGTCACCAACGCGGTCAAGCATTTCAAATTCGAGATGCGCGGCAAGCGGCGCCTGCACAAGCGTCCGAATGCCTACGAGATCGAGCGCTGCCGGTGGTGGTTCGAGCAGGAACGCGCGATCGTGAAGCCGACCGCGATCGTGGCGATGGGGGCGACCGCCGCGCGCAGCGTGTTCGATCGCGTGGTGACGATCGCGAAGATGCGGGGCGAGGTTCACCGGCTGGCGGACGGCACCGCGGCACTGGTCACCATCCATCCCTCCTACCTGTTGCGCATCCAGGACGAGACCGACAAGCAGCGCGAGTACCGCCAGTTCGTGAGCGACCTGCGGCTGGCGATGAAGGCCGTGTCCGCCAAAGCGGCATAGTCGGGAGCCGATGCGCCCCGCCAAGTCGAGTCTTCCGCTAAGTCCTGCCTACGCCCCGATGGAAGCATTGTCGGTCGATGCGATCCCGGTCGGGCCGGAGTGGCAGTACGAGCCGAAGTGGGACGGCTTCCGCTGCCTGGTCTTTCGCGACGGCGCGAACGTCGAGCTGCGGTCGAAATCGGGCCGGTCGATGACGCGATATTTTCCGGAGCTGGTCGCGGCGGTCGGCGCGCTCAAGCCGCAGCAATTCGTCCTCGACGCCGAAATCGTCGTTCCGACCGACGGCGCATTCTCCTTCGACGCGTTGTTGCAGCGAATTCATCCCGCGTCGAGCCGCGTGCAGCGACTCGCCGAGGAAACCCCTGCCCTGCTGATCGTTTTCGATCTCCTGGTCGATGCCGATGGCGCGCTGCTGACTGGTCGCCCGCTCGAGGAACGGCGTCCCGCGCTGGAAGGCTTTTTCGGCAGGTATGGCCGGGGCGCCAAGCGCATCCGGCTGTCGCCGGCGACGACGAAGCTCGGCGGTGCGAAACGCTGGCTGGAACGCGTCGGCGCGAGTCTCGACGGCGTCATCGCCAAGCGCCGCGATCTGCCCTACCAGCCGGGCGAGCGCACCGGCATGCAGAAGATCAAGAACTACCGCAGCGCCGACTGCGTGGTCGGCGGCTTCCGCTACAACGAAGGAAAACCCGTGGTCGGATCGTTGCTGCTGGGGCTCTACGACGACGGCCTTTTGCACCATGTCGGCTTCACCTCGACGATCAAGAGGGAGGCCAAGCCGGCGCTCACCAGGAAGCTCAAGGCGCTGATCGCGCCGCCCGGCTTCACGGGCAATGCGCCGGGCGGCCCGAGCCGCTGGTCAACGGAACGGTCGGGTGAATGGCAGCCGTTGAAGCCGAAGCTCGTGGTCGAGGTCTGCTACGACCATTTCACCGGGGAGCGCTTTCGGCATGGCACCCGGCTGCTGCGCTGGCGCCCCGACAAGGCGCCGCGGCAATGCACCCTCGATCAGGTGAAGCAGAAGAAGGCCAATCTGATGGCTCTGCTGAAGTGATCCAACCCTCGGACACAGCCTTGCGTCGCAAAAATCTTGACCGCTCGCCGGGGTCGGGCATGGCAGGCAACCCACAGGAACGCCCTGCAAATATTTTCCTAAAGTCCCTCGCCCGATACCGTCGAACGGCTCCGCGTTAACCATCTGTAAACCACGCTCCCACGACATTGCGGGACCACCTGTCTGGGGTCCGTGAGGTAAACGCATGGCAGACCAGGATGAAGCCAGGACGAGGTCCATCGGCTACCTTCCCATCGAGAAGGTTCAGACGTTGCAGGGCTGGACTGAGTACCTGCAAAAGTCGGCTCAGCTTTCCAGTCTGAGGATCGAGGCCAAAAAGGCGAAGAACTCCGTCAAAGACGCCTTGCGGGAACGCCTCAACGAACAGGGCGAGATCGACTTTGTCACCGATGGTGACAGGGTCAGAGTTTTTCAGGTCTTTCGCAAACCGCAGCAAGGGCGGCGGACGAGATCATTGGATCTGTCTTCGTCCTTTCGCGAGGAACCGTCCGAAGGGACATCAGGAAAGAATGGGCCACCAGTTGATGAACTCCACGCCAATCTGGACCCCCTTACGGAACGCCTGACATCATTGTTGCGAGAGAAAATGGTACGGTAGGCCGGCGGCGCTCAGACAGCGCGGACGAAAACGCTTAACGGCGCCGGCCCCCTTGCGCGCCGGCAATCACCATCTATCCGCGCTGCGCCGCCTGGACGCCGATAGGCCCGATCAATAACGACACCTCCCTCCTGGAAACCGGGGAAAGAATCCTGCCGTCGCGGTTGAGCGTTGCGTGGTTGCAACCTTTCATTTATAAATGTGACGCTTGCAACCTATAGGTTAAAGACGCATACTTCGTGTGATTGACCGGGCTGGTGCCGGCCTGCGGGAGGCATGAGCCCCGCGGGAGGCATGAGCAAATGAGGAATAATCGCGCCGTGGTCCGCACGATCATGGGCGGGAGTGGCGCTCATCAACGGTTCACGCAGGAAGCCCCGATTCTGCCCGACGTCTGGGCCGAGTACCTGGAGAAGGGGCCAAACGCCCGGGCGAAGTTGCTGATCGAGCCGTGGGCTGAAGTAGCACCCTTCGTTGTCGCCGAGCGCATGCGCGAAAGGATGAAGGCCGCCGCCTTCAAGCCGACGCGGACCGTCTACAATCGCACGATCCTCGCGTCCGAGCTGACGTTGATCGACGTCCTGATCAACGTCATTCCGATGACCGGATGGTACATCGACATCATCGCGCGGCGCACCGGCGAGCGTCTTCAAAAGCCAGCCACGCGCCGCAGCCGTCGCGACGATCCTCCGCAGGCGCCGACCAAAGACGAAATGTGGGAAGACATCGTTCGCCCACAGAAGCCCACCTATCCGTTTCCCGAGCTTTTGTCGCTCATCCGCATGGCGGGGCTGATTGGCTACATCGCGCTCCGGCCCGAGCAGGAAGACGAAGTGGAGAAACGCCTGGCAGAGATGACTTCGACGGATTCGCAGGTTGCGGGGCTCGGACGCGACAAGCTGGAGGACTTCATCCGCATTGGCCTGTTCGAGGGACTGGGCCACAGGGAGATGCCGAAGCCGGAGGCGGAGCGGACGATCTATGCCGTCCATCGCAACCGGCCCGCCATGTTGGCCGTCAGCCATTCGGTGAAGGCAGTCAAGGGCGACGCAGCGAAGAAGGTGTTCTCGATCGAGTGCAAGGATCTGACCTGGGCGATCCTCGACATCGGCATCGACGCCATGCATCCGGCATTTCTCGACCGGTCGGAGATGCCGAAGGACACGGACAATAAGGCATTGCGGCTCAAGCACAGCCGCGTCACCGAAACCTACGACTTCACGCACCTGCACGACCTGCTGCTCGGCAACAGGGACAATCTGCCGAAACACTACATGCAAGGGGAAGGCGCCGACGATCCGGAGCGGATGCGGGAGATCGAGCGACGCATCCAGCGCTCGCGCAATGTCGACTGGGAATTGCTGCGGCCGTATCTGAAGGTCCCGCACGAGGTCGGAAAATACGTGCAGCCGAAGGACAGCCACGGCACCCACGTGGCCGGTATCCTCGCCGCCAATTGGCCGCGCGACGGCTCCCCGGTTCACGGCATGTGCGACGACATCCGGCTGCTCGATTTCCGGGTCTGCCGCGACGACGGGACGAGCGAGGAATTCATCATCATTTCCGCATTGCAGTTCCTGCGCCACCTCAATGGCAATGCCGAGAGCACGTACATCTATGGCGCCAATATGAGCCTTTCGATCCCGCATGACGCGACCGTATTCGCATGCGGGCAGACCCAGGTCTGCCAGGAGGCGGAACGGACTGTGTCATCGGGCGTGGTGGTGGTCGCGGCGGCCGGCAATCTCGGCCACCGGCGAATTCTCGACGAGCACTCGGAGCCGACCGAGCAGTTCTGCACCGTGAGCATCACCGATCCGGGAAATGCCGAGGCGGTCATCACGGTCGGCTCGACCCATCGCATCTCGCCGCACGCCTTCGGCGTCAGCTACTTCTCGAGCCGGGGCCCGACCGGCGACGGGCGGGTCAAACCCGACCTGCTCGCCCCCGGAGAAAAGATCATGTCGTCCGCGCTCGATGACAAGACGCTGCCGCTCGACGGCACCAGCATGGCGGCGCCGCATGTCAGCGGCGCGGCCGCCTTGCTCATGGCGCGCCATGTCGAGCTCAAGGGCCGGCCGGACCGCATCAAGACGATCCTCTGCTCCACCGCGACCGACCTCGGACGCGAGCGGTATTTTCAAGGGCACGGACTGGTGGACGTGCTGCGGGCAATTCAATCGGTATGAGGTGATCCCATGTTTGCGCTGGAATCCATTAAGGCGAAGCACGGCGACTGTCTGCTGCTGCATTGGGGCAAGGAAAACGATCCGAAGATCGGACTGATCGACGGCGGCCCCGACACGATCTACGCCAACTTCCTCAAGCCGCGCTTGAAGAAGCTTGCCCAGGAGCGGAACAAGCCCAAGCTTCCGCTCGACATGACGATGGTCAGCCATATCGACGACGACCACATCAACGGCATCCTCGATCTGGCCGACGACATCGAGAACGGCGGCGCCCCGGCCGACATCAGGCTGCTCTGGTTCAACAGCCTGGAGGAATTGCTGAAGGACAAGATCGCCGAGGGCTCGACCGCGCAGGTTACCGCGGCCGTGAATGCGCTCGCCGCGCCCGTGGAGAATGAGTGGCACAAGAAGGTCCTGGCTTCGGTTCCGCAAGGGCAGCAACTTCATGCCTTCGCCAAGCGCACGGGAATCTTCGCTCAGATGAATTCACCGTTCCAGCCCTTGGTGATGAACACCAAACAGCCGGCGACGAAGGTCGCCGGATTGTCGCTGACCGTGATCGGGCCGTTTGCCGACGAGGTGGAGGAGCTGCGCAAGAAATGGAAGCAGCTCAGGCAGAAGGGCATCACGGCCGCTTTCAGCGATCCATCGCCCTATAACCTGTCGAGCATCGTCGTTCTATGCGAATTCGACGGCAAGAAGATGATCCTCACCGGCGACGCCCGCGGCGACAAGGTTTTGGAGGGGCTGCAGGTGAGAGGCTTGCTCAAAAATGGCAAGCTGCATGTCGACCTCCTGAAGCTGCCGCATCACGGCAGCAAGAACAACGTGACCAAGGGGTTCTTCGAGCAGCTCACCGCCGACGTCTATGTGGTGTCGGGCGACAACGTCAAGTTCAAGAATCCCGCCAAGCAAGCCATGACATGGCTCTCCGAGGCGCGCGGCAACGACAACTACCAAGTGTTTTGCCCCTATGACCTCAAGTACATGAAGGATATTTTCGGCAAGAAGCTCACGACGCCGAAGGGCAACGCGACCTCGGTCACTGCTTCGCTTTGAGCGGAACCGGCTGGCGGGCGGCGGTCATTTTCATGCGCCAGGCTCGCGCACATGACCACGGATTCGTTATCGCGGCGTGGAGATGCTCGCCGGACGGTTGGCGGACTGCCAGCTCGCCGGACGCACGGCGATCGTTTTGCCGCGCAACGCGAATCTACAGGCGCGGCCTGCGTATTCAGGGCGGATCGAAACGTCTGCGAGCCTTGCGTTTGACGTCGGGCAACCATGCGCCGCAATAATTAACTGCGAATCCATTTGCGCGTCGCGCGTTCGTGACGCCTGCCCGTTCGGCGCAGGTTCACCGCATGTCGGCGCGCGTCAGATCGCCGTGAAAATCTGATAAGCTCGAACAAGTCGAGAGCGATACGGCATCGGCCCGGCCGCTCGGGCATTGCAAGTCGGGAGGACAAGATGCTGACACGACGATCCCTGCTCGTTGCGCCGATGGTTGCCGGCGCGCTCGCGCCCGCAGTGTTCAAGGCGCAAGCGGACGACTTCCCGTCCGGCCCGATCACCATCGTCGTATCCTTCCCCGCAGGCGGAAGCATCGACGTGGTCATGCGCGCCGTCGCGGTCAAGCTACAGATGCGGCTCGGCAAGCCGGTCGTGATCGAGAACAAGGCCGGCGCCGGAGGCGCGATCGCGACCGGCGCCGTGGTCAAGGCACTTCCTGACGGCCTCACGCTGCTCGCGGCCGCCAGCTCGCTCGCTGCCAATCCCACCTTGCTCAAGACGCTGCCGTTCGACACGGTCAGGGATCTGCAGGCCATTTCGCTCGTGTTCCGCACGCCGCTCGCGCTGGTGGTCAATCCCGACCTGCCGGTCAAATCGGTCGCCGACCTGATCGCGCTGCTCAAGCAGAAGCCGGGGGAAATCTATTTCGCGCATGGCGGCCCAGGCTCGGCCATCCATCTCGCGGCCGAGCTGTTCCAGATCAGGACCGGCACCAAAATGACTGGTGTTGCCTACCGTGGCGCTCCGCTCGGCCTCAATGACGTCATGGCGGGCCATGTCCCGCTGATGTTCGCCGACGCCGGCAGCGTGATCGAGCAGATCAAGTCGGGCCGCGTGCGCGCCCTCGGGGTCAGCTCGACCACGCGTCTGCCGGCCTTGCCCGACCTTCCGACCATCGCCGAGGCGGGCGTTCCCGGCTTTGACGCGGTCGGGTGGACTCTCATTTGCGCTCCGGCGGCGACGCCGAAGCCGATCATCGACAAGCTGAGCGCAGAGCTTGCGGCGACCGCCGAAACGCCCGACGTCAGCGCGCTGATCGTCAATCTGGGCACTCTTCCCGTGAAAAGTCCCTCGCCTGCCGAGCTGCAGAAGTTCCTGGCCTCCGAGATCGACCGCTGGGGCAAGCTGATCGAGCACGCCGGCGTGGCGAAATCCCTCTGACGCCGATAAATTCCGCCGACGACCCAACGGGAGCTCATCGTCATGAGCGATGAAAAGCAATTGCGCGAGAAAACCGCGACGCTCACGCGGATCCTGAATCTGCAAGGCGCGATCGGAATGTTCGGTCATGTATCGATCCGCGTGCCTGGTACCGACAAGTGCTTCATCAGTCCCGGAGCGAGCACCGAAAAGAGCACCGTCCGGCCGGAGCATATTTTCGTCTACAACATCGACGGCACCATCATCGAGCATCCCGGCGGCCTCATCCCGCTCGAATGGCGCATTCACACGCAAATCCACCGCGACCGGCCCGACGCGATGTGCGTTTGCCACCTTCACGCGCCGCACGCGCGCGCGCTCGGCATTGCGGGAAGGCCGCTGGTACCCGTGTTCCTGCACGGGTCTTTTCTGCGCACCGGGGTGACAACCTGGGACAACCCGCGCCTGGTCGTGAACGACGAGCAGGCCAGCGATCTCTCTCGCACGGTCGGCGATCATCGGGTCGCCCAGATGCGCGGCCACGGCAGCGTGGTGGTCGCCGCAACCGCGGAGGAAGCGTTGTTCGCCTGTACGTTTCTCGAGGAAAATGCGCAAATCCAGCTGCAGGCGGAAATCGCCGGGGGAGCAATCGCGCTCAGCGACGACGAGGCGCGGGACTGTGCCGAGGGCACCTTCAATCCGCGGCTGTTCGGGCTGTTGTGGAGCTTCTACGAGCGCAAGGTGAAGTTGGACTAGCTCTGCTCAAGCGGCCGCCGAGCACGACGTCACCGGTCCGCCGTTCGGCCTAGGTGTGTGGGCAGCAACGATCTAGCTCAAGGTCGCCAACAGGCGTTCGGCCGCTTTCAGATCTGCCGTATCCGCGCCCTCGACGAACTGCTCGAACACCGGCCGCAGCAGCGCGCGGGCGCTTTCGGATCGTCTCTGACTGGCCAGCAGCGCCGCCAGATCGGTCGCGGTTCGCAACTCCCATGCGCGCGCACCCTGACGACGGCTCAATTCGAGGGACTGCATCAAATACTTTTCCGCGTCGCCTGCGCTGGGCTGCGGCATTGACGCGAGCAGGCCCGCTTTCACCCGCAGCAGCTCCGGCATGTACGAGAAATCTCCGTTTCTCTCCACCCATCGGATCGTCTCGTCGATCAATGCGGTGCCGTCGGCGAACCGTCCGATCGCAGCAAGTCCTTGCACGAGCGAGATGTTGAATGCCGTGGTCAACAGCTCGTAACGCGCGGCGTGGAGCACCTCCAGGCAGCCCTGCAGGGTCTTGACCCCGCCCGTTGCGTCGCCCCGGCGGATGGCCAGAGCACCTTTGTAGCCGCGCCCCACGGCCAGATACGGCCCCAAGGAGTGGGATTCGCCATGGGAGATCAGCCAATCCGTGTGCTCTTCGGTGCTGTCGAGATCGCCGGCCCAAAAGAACACGGAGATGGCCCAAACCAAGGCCCTGGACAGCGGCACCGGATGCCCCATGGAGGCGGCGTCCTTGACGCTCTGGCGCGCGCGTTCCATGGCCTGAACCGGATAGCCTTGCAGCCACAGGGTCCTTGCCAAGGCGACACCGGCATAGTTGTAGTGCTCGAAGTCGAGATCAATCGTGCTCGTCCGCCGATGGCCCGGCCCTTGCCGCAGCGCTGCCTCGAACTCCACGCGCGCGCCGTCGAGGTCGCCGAGGTGGTGGAGCGAGCCCCCTAACAGGGAATGGGCCAATGCAATGGCGGCGGGAGCCGCGATGTCCTCGGCAACCGCGCCGCTGCGCCTGGCGAAGTGCAGCGTGGTTTTGAAATCTCCTATGCGGTGGTGGAACATGTGCAGCAGGCTCAGCACCTGCAGTTGGTTGGGCACATCGCCGTGCTCCTCGGCGATCGCCAAGCTTCTCTCCAAGGCCACCCGCGCCGCTTCGCTGTTGCCGCGCGTGAACATCAACGAAACCCCCAATGCCTCCTGAAGATGCATCTCTTCGGGCCCGCCGCGCGTGGCGTCGTCGAGCGCGACGAGCGCACGCTCCGACCAGCGATGACATTCGGTGAGCAGCGACATCGCCAGGAAAATCGGCGCCGCTGCGGCCGCCAGTCCGATGCCGATCTCGACATTGCCGTTGACTCCGAAACACCATTCCAGCGCCGCGCGGGCATTGTTTAGGGCTGCAAAGTGCGGGGCCCGCTGCTCCCCGGTCGAGAAGGTCGGCCATTCGGCCCCGGTCTGCTCCAGCCATCGACGATAGTAGGTCGCGTGGCGCACGGCCAATTCGGCGAGCTCGGTGTCGTCAATGCCGATCTCGAGGGCGTAGGCGCGCGTGGTGTCCAACAGCCGGTAACGCATCATGGCGCCGATCGGACGAGTCGTGACCATCGACTTGGCGACGAGGCTGTCGATGGCGCCGAACACGAGCGATTGATTGATGGTCGCGCTGGTCACCACGGCCAATGCCGCATCGATCGTGAAATGCCCAACGAATACGGCAAGGCGGCGCAGCACCGCGCGTTCCACCTGGGAGAGCAGCCCGTAGCTCCAATCCAGCGTGGCCTGCAGGGTCTTTTGGCGCGGCGGCGCGGTGCGCGGCCCGACCCACAACAGGGTCAGGCGTTGGTCGAGCAGCGCGGCGGTTTGCTGCAGGCCGTAGGCCTCGACCCGGCGGGCGGCCAACTCGATGGCGAGCGCCACGCCGTCGAGCTTTCGGCAGATGTTCACCACGATCGCGGCGTCGGCATCGTTCAGGTCCAGGCGAGCACCGCTGGCGAGCGCGCGCTCCATGAACAACCGCGTCGCGGAAAACTCCTGCAGGACCGCTGCAGTCAGCTTCGGGTCATCCGGGGGGCAAGCGAGCGCATCCAATTTGTACACGTGCTCGCCTTCGACCTGCAGCGCCTCCCGGCTTGTCGCCAGGATGTGGACATCCGGCGCAGCCGCGGCGATTGTTGCCGCCAGGCTTGCCACCGCGTCGATCAGGTGCTCGCAGGTATCGAGGATCAGGAGCATCCGCTTGTTGCGCAGATAGGCGATCAGGCTCGGAGTTGCGTCGTCGGAGCGGACTGACAGGCCGAGCATGGAGGCGGCGGCCGTGGCAACGAGCCTGGGATCGCTCAGCATTCCAAGATCGACGAACAACACAGCGCCCGCGAAAGCTTCGAGCAGGTGATGCCCGACCGCGACGGCGACCGTGGTCTTGCCGACGCCGCCCGTACCCACGATCGTAACAATGCGTCCGGCGGTCAGCTGAGTGGACAGTCTGAGGACATCATTGTCACGTCCGACCATTCGCAGCAGGCGGCTGGGCAGATTGGCGTTCGGAAAGCCTTCCAGTGTCGGCGCATCATCCTTGTCCGGGCCGTTATCCTTGTCCGAGCCGTTCGAGCGCGAGAGCGGCGCCACGAAGCAGTAGCCCCGGCCAGCCAAGGTGGTGATGTATCGCGCGCCGTTCTTTCCGTCCCCAAGCACCTTGCGCAGGCTGGCAACGTGGAAGCGCAGGCTGCTCTCCTCCACGGTGACGTCTGGCCAAACCCGAGCCAACAAGTCTTTCTTGCTGATGGGCTCGTTGGGACGCGACACCAGCGCAATCAGGATGTCGAGCGCCCGCCCGCCCAATTCCACTGGAGCGCCCGCATTCGTAAGCAGCCGCTCGCTCGCGACCAAGCTGAAAGGACCGAACGAAACGACGTCCCTGGTCTGCGGCGCGGGCGTCATCATGGGCTTTTGTTGTCCGGGTAACCGTCTGCGCTGGCTCGCATTTTAGGTGAAGGGCGGGTCCAGCACCACCGCCGTCAGAGATACAGGAGAAAATGTGCGGCCACATCAGGCCCGCAAGACCCATCGGCTCGAGTAAATTTCCCGTCAACTTCCCAGCAGGGTGTCTAAAAAGTTGCCACTTCTGGCAACCGCTAACAGCGCCTCACAACGCATAACGGGCAGTTCCCTCGACCTCCGCGTAGACATTGGGTGCAACAAGCCCATCGCGGCTTGGGACGCGCCGCCCTTCACGGAATAGTCGAAATGCGGAGAGGTCACATGGACACGATCGCACTGCCGGAAAAAATCGATCATGATCGCCGCCGATTATTCTTCGGCACTGCCGCGGCGACTGTCGCCGCTCAACTCGGCGCGATCCGCTTACTGCATGCCGAGCCGGCCAGTCCAAAGCTCCCTGCGATCAAGCCGGGAGCGAATACCTCCTTCGGCCCCCTCAAGCAGGTCGACGCTGGCGTGCTGAATGTTGGATACGCCGAGGCCGGCCCCGCCGATGGGCCTCCGGTTATTCTCCTGCACGGCTGGCCCTACGACATCCATGCCTTTGTCGATGTCGCCCCCGCGCTGGCGGCAGCAGGATACCGGCTGATCGTCCCGCATCTGCGCGGCTACGGCACGACGCGGTTTCTGTCGAGCGACACGCCTCGCAATGGCCAGCCGTCGGCGCTGGGCGCCGATGTCATCGCCTTGATGGATGCGCTCAAGATCCAGCAGGCGACGCTTGCCGGCTTCGACTGGGGCGCGCGCACCGCCAACATTGTCGCGGCGCTCTGGCCTGAGCGTGTCAAGGCCATGGTCTCGGTGAGCGGCTATCTGATCGGCAGCCAGGCAGCGGGCCAAATGCCGTTGCCGCCGAAGGCCGAGCTCGAATGGTGGTACCAGTTCTATTTCGCCACCGAACGCGGCCGCGCGGGCTATGACAAGTACCGGCACGACTTTTCGAAGCTCATCTGGCAGCTCGCCTCGCCGGAATGGAAATTCGACGATGCCACGTTCAATCGCAGCGCAGCCGCGTTCGACCAGCCGGATCATGTCGACATCGTGATCCACAACTATCGCTGGCGGCTCGGCCTAGCTGACGGCGAGCGCAAATATGACGATTTCGAAAAGCGGCTGGCCACATTCCCCGTCATCACCGTGCCCACCATCACCCTCGAAGGCGATGCCAATGGCGCACCACACCCGGACCCCAGCACTTATGCCAAGAAGTTCTCCGGCAAGTACGAGCACCGGCTGATCACGGGCGGCATCGGCCACAACCTGCCGCAGGAAGCGCCGCAGGCCTTTGCCCAGGCCGTCGTCGACGTCGCCGCAAAGTGATCGGCATCCGCGCTCGGCGTGGGGCGAGCAGACAAATCGAAGACCGAGGATTGCACCATGACCCAAGTCACTGAACGCAGCACGGCCCGCACCGCAAAGGTCGTGTATACGGCGAAGACCCATACCGCCGGCGGGCGAGAAAACGGTGCCTCGCGCAGCTCTGATGGTCGCCTCGATGTCAGGCTCTCGACCCCGGGCTCGGCGCGCATCGGCACCAATCCGGAGCAGCTGTTCGCCGCCGGCTGGTCGGCCTGTTTCGAAAGCGCGATCGCGCTCGTGGCTCGTCAGAAGAAGATCGCGCTGCCGGGCGAGGTCGCAATCGACGCCGAGGTGGACCTGAATCTGGCGGACGGCGGCTACTTCCTCAGCGCCCGCCTCAACGTCAGCCTGCCGGGCGTCGCGCGTGACGTCGCGGAGGCCCTCCTCGATGAAGCGCACAAGGTCTGTCCGTACTCCAAAGCCACGCGCGGCAACATCGACGTTGCGATCAATCTGGTCTGAGCCGTATCGGTCTTGTTCCAACAGACAGGAGAAGTCGTCATGACCTTTGCCATTCAAGTCAATGGGAACCCACACAGCGTCGATGTCGACGGCGACACCCCGCTCCTGTGGGTGCTGCGCGACGTGCTGGGCATGACCGGCACCAAGTTCGGCTGCGGCATGGCGCTCTGCGGCGCCTGCACCGTCCATGTCGACGGGGTTGCGGTGCGGTCCTGCATCACCCCGATCGACAGCGTCGGCAACTCGGCGATCACCACCATCGAGGCCATCGGCGCAACGCCGTCCGGCGCCAAGATCCAGAAGGCCTGGCTCGACCGCGAGGTCGTGCAATGCGGCTACTGCCAGTCGGGCCAGATCATGTCCGCTTCGGCGCTGCTCGCGAGCAACCCGCGTCCGACCGATGCCGACATCGACGATGCGATGTCCGGCAACATCTGCCGCTGCGGGACCTACGGGCGCATCCGCGAAGCGATCAAGCAGGCCGCGCAATCGAGCACCCAGGGAGGCTGACCATGATCGATCATCTCGTTTCTCGCGTCGCCGGCCCGGCTCGATCGTCATCGGCGAAGGTCCTCTCCCGACGCACCTTCCTGCAGGCCGGAGCGGCGGCGGGCGGAGGTCTGATACTGAGTCTCCGCCTGCCGCTGGCAAGCGCGGAGGCCCAGGCCGCGGACGGCTTTGCGCCGAACGCCTTCATCCGCATCGAACGCGAGGGGCCGGTTGTCCTGACCATGCCTTACGTCGAGATGGGCCAGGGCACCTACACCTCGATCCCGATGCTGATCGCCGAGGAGCTCGAGGTCGGCCTCGACCAGGTGCGGCTGGAGCACGCGCCGCCCAACGCCAAGCTCTATGGCAATCCGTTGCTGGGGGGCGAGCAGGCCACCGGCAACTCGAACGCGGTGCGCGCCTCGTGGCAGCCGCTGCGCCAGGCGGGAGCGACCGCGCGGGCCCTGCTCGTCTCGGCGGCGGCGAAGCGCTGGAACGTCGATCCCGCCTCCTGCCGCGCCCAGAGGGGCGAGGTGCTGCATGCGGCTTCAGGCAAACGCGCCACGTATGGCGAGCTCGCTGCCGACGCCGCCGGCCTGCCGGTCCCCGAAAACGTGCCGCTCAAGCAATCTAAGGATTTCAAGCTGATCGGCACGCCGGCCAAGCGGCTCGACACGCCGGCGAAGGTCAACGGCACCGCCATGTATGGCATCGACGTTCGGCCACCGGGCGTCAAGATCGCCACGCTCGCGCAATCGCCGGTGTTCGGCGGCCGCGTGAAGAGCGTCGACGATGCCGCGGCCAAGGCGGTCAAGGGCGTGCGCCAGATCGTGCGGCTCGACGACGCCGTCGCCGTGGTGGCCGACCACATGGGCGCCGCGAAGAAAGGGCTGGCGGCGCTGAAGATCGAATGGGACGACGGACCGCACGCCAAGCTCAACACCGATGTGATCGTGGCGGAGCTCGAGCAGGCCACGCTCAAACCGGGCGCGGTGGCGGAAAATATCGGCGACGTCGACAAGGCGATGGCGAGCGCCGTCAGCAAGGTCGACGCGATCTACCAGGTGCCGTTCCTCGCGCATGCCACCATGGAGCCGATGAACTGCACGGTGCATTTGCGCAAGGACGGCTGCGAGGTCTGGCTCGGCAGCCAGGTCATGGCGCGCGCCCAGGCGGCTGCGGCCAAGGCCGCCGACCTGCCGTTGGACAAGGTCCTGGTGCACAATCATCTGCTCGGCGGAGGTTTCGGCCGGCGGTTGGAGACGGATTACGTCACCCGCGCCGTCGAGATCGCCAAGCACATCGACGGCCCGGTCAAGGTCGTATGGACCCGCGAGGAGGACATCCAGCACGACATGTATCGCCCCTATTGGCTCGACCGGCTCTCCGCCGGCCTCGATGCCAACGGAAAGCCGGTGGCCTGGAACCATCGCTTCGCCGGCTCGTCAGTGCTCGCGCGCTGGGCCCCTCCAGCGTTCAAGGATGGTCTCGACCCCGACACCACCGAGGGCGCGATCGAACTGTGGTACGGGCTGCCGAACACGCATACCGAATATGTGCAGGTGGAGCCGCCGGGCATCCCGACTGCCTTCTGGCGGAGCGTCGGGCCGTCACACAATATCTTCGTGACCGAAGGCTTCATGGACGAGCTGGCGGTCGCGGCGAAGCAGGACCCGGTCGCCTATCGGCTGGCGCTGCTCGACAAGACCCCGCGCGCCAAGGCGGTGCTTGCGCTCGCCGCCGAGAAGGCCGGCTGGGGACAGCCGTTGCCGCAACGGGTCGGGCGCGGCGTCTCGCTCCAGCACGCTTTCGCGAGCTACATGGCGCATGTCGCCGAGGTCGAGGTGGCGAAGGACGGATCGGTGCGCGTCAAGCGCGTCGTCTGCGCGGTCGATTGCGGCATCCCGGTCAATCCCGACACCATCCGGGCGCAGATCCAGAGCGGGATCATCTTCGGCATCACGGCGGCGCTCTACGGCAAGATCACGCTCAAGAACGGTCGCGTCGAGCAGGGCAACTTCGACACCTACCAGATCCTGCGCATGAACGAGGCCCCGACCATCGAGGTCCACATCGTCCAGAGCTCCGAGGCGCCCGGAGGAATCGGCGAGGCCGGGACTTCCTGCATTTCCGCCGCGGTGACCAATGCGATCTTTGCCGCAACCGGCAAGCGCCTGCGCCAGCTGCCGGTCGACACTGCTGCGTTGAAGCAGCCGGCGTGAACGCGGCGTCGCGATCGCGAGGCAGAAATCGCATGATCCGCAAGGCGAAAGCAGTCTGGCGCGGCACCGGCCGCGCCAGATAGACTTTGCTTGTCGCATCGGCTCCCCGGATGCGGAGCGTCGCTGCGCGTGAAATCCCTGCGCCAGAACGGGGACGGTCTCAATGACAAGCGAGGGAGAAAGCGGCCATGGCAACCCAAACCGCGACTGCTGCGTTGTCGACCCAGCACAGGCCGTTCTTCAAGAGCCTTTACTTTCAAGTCATCACCGCGATCGTGCTCGGCGTCCTGCTCGGCCATTTCTACCCGCAGCTCGGCGAGCAGATGAAGCCTTTGGGCGACGCCTTCATCAAGACGATCAAGATGATCATTGCGCCGATCATCTTCTGCACGGTCGTGCACGGCATCGCCAGCATGCAGGACATGAAGAGGGTTGGCCGTGTCGGCCTCAAGGCCCTCATTTATTTCGAGGTGCTGACCACGCTTGCCCTCATCGTCGGGCTCATTGTCGCCAACACGCTGCAACCGGGCGCCGGCATGAATGTCGACGCCAGCACGATCGACACCAGGGCGATCCAGGGCTTCGTGGCGAAGTCGAAGGAGCAGAGCACCGTCCAGTTCCTGATGGACATCATCCCGAACACGGTGGTGGGGGCATTCGCCCAGGGCGAGATCCTGCAGGTGCTGTTCTTCGCAATCCTGTTTGCGTTCGGCCTGCAGATGCTCGGCGAACGCGGCAGGGTATTGCTGGGCGTCATCGATCAGGCCAGCCACGCATTGTTTGCCGTCGTCGGAATCATCATGAAGGCGGCGCCGATCGGGGCGTTCGGCGCCATGGCCTTCACGATCGGCAAGTACGGGGTCGGGACGCTGATTTCGCTGGCGCACCTCATGATCGCCTTCTACCTGACCTGCATCATCTTCATCGTGTTCGTCCTGGGCGCCGTGGCCTGGCTCGCGGGCTTCAACATCTTCAAGTTCATCCGTTACATCAAGGAAGAGCTGCTGATCGTGCTGGGCACCTCCTCGTCCGAGTCGGTGCTGCCGCGCATGATCGCGAAAATGGAGAATCTCGGGTGCGAGCAGTCGGTCGTCGGACTCGTCATCCCGACCGGCTACTCCTTCAATCTCGACGGGACCTGCATCTATCTGACGATGGCCGCGCTGTTCCTCGCGCAAGCGACCAATACCGACCTGAGCTTCGCCCAGCAGCTCGGCATCATCGGCATCCTGCTCTTGACCTCGAAGGGGGCTGCCGGCGTGACCGGCTCGGGCTTCATCGTGCTGGCGGCGACGCTCTCCTCGGTCGGCCACATTCCGGTGGCCAGCATCGCGCTCATCCTCGGCGTGGACCGGTTCATGTCGGAAGCGCGCGCCCTCACCAACCTGATCGGCAACGGCGTCGCGACCGTCGTGGTCTCGCGCTGGGAAAGCGCGCTCGATACCGAAAAGATGCACGCACATCTGAATCAGGAGACGGAAGCAGAGGCCGATACTCCGGAGCGCGTCCTGGTCGAGGACGAGATCAAAGCCGCCGGGCCGCCCAAGCCGGCGACGTTCTGAGCAGCCCGGACTGCCGCGCAACGGCAAAACACGGAGGTGACCATGAGAGGCACCTGGTTTCGCGTCGCTATCGTGCTGGCTGCCGTCCTGGCCTTGCCGGAGGCGGCACGGCCGGGGGAAGCGCACTGGCCCGACACCCTCACGATCGGCACCGGCTCGCCCGGCGGTACCTACTACGAGTATGGCGAAGGCCTCGCGCGGCTGCTGACCCGCAAGCTCGATGTCCCGGTTTTCATGCGGCCGACCGAAGGACCGACCGAGAACATCAAGCTGCTCGAGGCCGGCGAGATCCAGCTCGCCTTCGTTACGCTCGGGGTCGCGCAGCAGGCATGGAACGGATCCGGCGAGTGGACGGGCGGCAAGCAATTCCGAGCAATGCGGGCGGTTTTTCCGATGTACGACACGCCGTTCCAGTTCATGACCCTGCAACGGTCGGGCATCCAGACGGTCGCCGACCTGACCGGGAAGCGTGTCGGCATCGGCCCGCAAGGCGGCACCACCGGCATCTACGTGCCGGAGTTCTTCAAGGTCCTGAAGATCGACCCGACGGCGCTGACCGGCAGCTGGTCCGACCTGGCCGCGTCCCTGGAAGGGGGAGCGCTCGACGTGCTGGCGGTGGGGGCCGGCGTCCCGTTTCCGGAATTTGCCAATCTCGAGCGGAGGAACAAGGTCCGATATCTGCCGCTGGCAGGCAGCCAGGTGGTCGCGTTACGGCTTGCCATTCCGGAGCTGGGCGCATCCGTCGTGCCGGCGGGAACCTATCCGTCGCTGACGCGCCACTATCAAACGGTGGGCCTCTACAATTTTGCGGTAGCGCATAGGACGCTTCCGGACGACCTTGTCTACGCCATCGCGGAGGCGGTCTTCGCCAATCATGATGAGATGATGCAGGCGCACCACGCGGCCGCCGATACGGTGCCTGCGAATTTCACCCGCAACACGATCCTGCCGTTCCACGACGGCGCCGCGCGGTGGTACCACAAAAAGTCCACAACCGGCGTCGTGCACGGCGATTGAGCGTCGACGTCAGGACCATTGATGTAATTGGCTCCCCGGGAATGGACTCGAACCATCGACCGGACGGGAAACAACCGTCTGCGATAGGTCCCCAGTCCGTTTCACTCCGTTGCATCCACCACCGAAAATACCTGATCTGGCTTGCCATTCCCCTCGTTCGGCCTAACCTCCCGTTTCAACGGGCAACCGACAATTTCACCGACTTCGTTGCCCCAGCGTTGCCCCGGATGGCTATCCGTCCGCCTCGGGAGCAGGGAGGTCTTTATGGCAAGGCGGGCGCTGAATGATCGTACCCTCAAGGCGCTCAAGCCGGCCAAGCCTGGCCAGCGGTACGAGGTAGGCGACGCGGCGATGCCGGGCCTCGTCGTGCGGGTGACCGAGCGCGGCACGAAGACGTTCGCTCTCGTGGCGCGCTATCCCGGCAGCCATAATCCCACCCGACGCGCATTGGGTGAATACGGAGCCATCGGCCTTGCCGAAGCTCGTGAGAAGGCGCGGCATTGGCTGGCGCTGATTGCGAAAGGCACTGATCCCCACATCGAGGTCGAGCGTCAGCGTCTAGCCGAACAGCGCAAGCAGGCCGACACCTTCGCTGCCGCCGCCGAGAAGTTCTTCACCCGCAAGCTCAAGACGCAACGCCGTGGCTTTGTCGTCGAGCGCATCATCCGCAACGAGCTACTGCCGTCATGGGGTGGCCGGCCGGTGACGGACGTCACCCATCGGGATATCCGCGAACTTGTCGAACATGTGGTCGATCGCGGTGCCACCACCTATGCGCACAACGTTTTCGACGCCGCCAACGCCGTCCTCAACTTCGCCGCCGCACAAGATATGATCGAGGCCAATCCGGCCCGGCTGCTGAAGCGAAACACGGTTATCGGTCCCAAGCGACACCGCCAACGGGTGCTGGGTGATACCGAGTTGCGGGCGTTCTGGCGTGCATCCGGTCAGCTCGATTATCCGTTCGGCCCGTTCTTTCGCTTGTTGCTGCTGACCGGCTGCCGTCTTGACGAACTGGGGCGTGCCCGCTGGCGCGAGTTCGATCTCGAACGCAAGGCCTGGACCATTCCGGCAGAGCGGTTCAAGTCCGACTCCGAACACAAGGTTCCGCTGACCGACGATGCCTTGGCGGTGCTCGCGACGCTGCCCCGGTTCAGTAGCGGTGACTTTCTGTTTTCAACCACGTTCGGCAAGACGCCCGTTCGCGGTTTCAGCAAAGCAAAGGAACGCCTCGACCGTCACATGCTGAACGGGTTGGGGAACCTAGCAGAGTTGCGCGGCGAGGACCCAACGGAGGTCAAGCTTGCGGGTTTTGTCAATCATGACCTGCGGCGGACAGTGCGCACGCGGCTCAGCGCGCTCAAGGTGCAGGATCACGTTGCCGAGCTGGTGATCGGCCATGGCCGCAAGGGCATCGCCCGGATTTACGATCAGCATCGATTTGAAGATGAGAAGCGCGAGGCGCTCGCAAAATGGGCGGTGTTGTTGCGCAGCATCGTCGAGCCGCCGTCAGCCAACGTGGTGCCGCTGACGAAGGCGACGGCTTGATCATGGCGCAGGAGGTAGTCAACCCGACCCTTGCGCGGCTTGCCAAGCAGGCCGGCGTCTCGATCGAGTTCGTGGAGCAAGTGGCAAGGCGGCTCATCCTCGACGAGGAGGTCAAGCGGCAGCTCGAGGCGGATGAGGCCGAGCGGCGGCGGCAGCCTGGGCGCAGGCCGGAATGGTACCGGGATTACTGGATGATGCTCGAAGTCGAGTGGCACCGCGGCCAGGGGATGAGCCGGAAAGCGGCGCTCGACAAAGTTGGCAAAGCTAGAAAGCTGTCGCCGGACACTGTGCGTAAGGCTTACAAGAAGGCCAAGTTTCCCACGAAACGCCCCGCCCCATCCGCAGTAGAGCGGCTGATGAAGGTTACGCCGGAGACAGATCGTGACGTGCGGGAGTTCTTTCGCCGCCATCCCAGCGCGCTCGATTTGCTCCTGAAGCGCGAGATGGAACGATTGCAACGGAAGATGGACGAGACGCGAAGCCAGATCGAAGACCTGCGCCGGCAGGAAGAGGACATAAAACATCCAAAATAGTCCGGTGGTCGCTGCTTTCAGTTGTTCCTTCTAGGGGCGCTCCGCAAACGGTTGTTTATTGGGCCCCAAATTGACCAATTGTGGGCCCCTCGGGGTGCGTGCGCCGACGCGCATGGTGTGCTCAATGCGGTGTCCTCCGTCGCATTACGCGACATCACGAGGACGACCATGACATTGTTGGATTTCAATGACCTCCGCGCCCGCGGCATCCCCTACAGCCGCGTGCACATCTGGCGCCTTGAGCGGGCCGGTGAATTTCCGAAGCGCGTGCCGATCGGCCGCGCCCGGCATGGCTGGCTCGAGTCCGAGATCGAGGCCTGGATCAGGACCAAGGTCGCCGCCCGCGAGACGACCGAATCGGCGACAGCTGCCTGAAAAAGAAACGCCGCCCACAGCTGGGCGGCATCGCATGTGAGCAACCCGGTGACGACCGGGCAATTCGAGAGCACCGTGTCGGTATCGCATCAAAATTCAAAAGACAAGGCCGCGAGGCGGCTCATTTCCGACATCAAGATCGGCGACCGCCACCGGCGCGACCTCGGCGACATCGATGCACTCGCGGCCAGCATCGGCGAAGTCGGCCTGCTGCATCCAGTTGTCGTTCGGTCTGACGGCGTGCTGATCGCTGGCGAGCGTCGGCTCGCGGCCTGCAAGCTGCTCGGCTGGACCGACGTCTCAGTGAACGTCGTTGATATCGAGAAGATCGCGCTCGGCGAATACGCAGAGAACGTCGAGCGCAAGGACTTCACCTATGCCGAGGCCGTCGAGATCCTGCGCGCGGTGCGGCCGGTCGAGGAGCAGGCGGCGAAGGAACGACAGCGGGAAGGACAGCGCGAAGGCGGCAAGAAAGCCGGGCGCGGTCGGAAAGGTAGTGGGCAAATTGCCCGCAAGCAAAAGAGCCGCGCCGCCGACAAGGCGGCGAAGGCGACCGGCAAGAAGCGCCGCACGCTGCAGAAGGCAGAGGCGGTGGTCGCGGCGGCCGAAGAGAAACCAGAGCTGTTTGGCGACTTGGCCGAACGGTTGAAGGACAACGATGTCAAGGTCGATGCCGTTCATCGCGAGATGAAGCAACGACAGGAGCGCGCAGATTAAGAGGCGCGTGCTGAGCGAGGTGGCGACATTGGTGACCTCGTCCAGATGGCCGAAGCCGGTCGCCGATTTAAGGTCATCGCTGCTGATCCGGCCTGGGAATTCAAAGTCTATTCCGGGCGGGGCAAGCAGCGCAGCGCCGAGCGCTATTACGACACCTTGTCGCTCGAAGCCATCAAGGCGTTGCCAGTAGCGGCGCTCGCCGACGACGATTGTGCGCTGTTTCTCTGGGGCGTGTGGCCGGACCTGCCCGGCGCACTCGAGGTGATCAAAGCGTGGGGCTTCCAATTTAAGACCGTCGCATTTGTTTGGGTCAAGAACACCAAGACAGCGAGGAACATCAAGCTCGACGGCGAC
>Ga0126382_10000145_pt1 | contig 25635 bp, 22 predicted proteins | sample PanSoiMetPlot_30_FD_92548 | JGI IMG/M metagenome (GOLD analysis project Ga0126382, IMG submission 92548) | Tropical forest soil microbial communities from Panama - MetaG Plot_30 | ecosystem: Environmental > Terrestrial > Soil > Tropical forest > Bulk soil | place: Panama | collected 2016-02-17
CGCGCCGCGTAGGATCCGACCTGATAGAACTGCTCGCGAATGTCCGCGCCGTAGTTCATGAGCCCGCCCTCGGCGGTGAAATCACGCCACGGATAGGAGGTGGGCACGCGATAGCGGGCGGCCAGTCCGATGAGTCTGCCGCGATTGTTCCCGAACAGCCCGTCGACGCCGATGTGGACCAGATCGATCTGCGCCTGCGCCACGGCTGCAAAGGCGTCATCGAGATCGCTCGGGCTCGATACTTCGAAGACGCGCAGGCGCATGTCGAGGAGCTTCGCCGCGGCCTCCGCGTTGCGGACCTGCACCTGCGTTTCGAGCGGATTGCCCCGCTGAACCAGCAACGCGATGGATTTCGCCTCTGGCACAAGCTTGTGCAGGAGTTCGAGCCGCTTGGCCGCTACTTCGACGTTGAAATATGCGACCCCTGTCAAATTGACGCCGGGATGGCTGAAGCTTTTGACCAGGCCGAGCTCCACCGGATCAGAGCCGATCATGAATAGGATCGGGATCGTCGATGTCGCGTCCCTGGCGGCGGCGGCGAGCGCCATGCCGCCGGGTACCGCGAGGACCGCGACGCGTCTTTGAACGAGCTCGGCGGCGAGTCCCGGAAGGCGGTCGTACTGCTCATCGGCCGAGCGATAGTCGACGATGAAATCGCGGTCCTCGACCAGGCCCGCATCTCTTAGTCCGTCCACAAATCCTGCAGGGGCACCGGCGCGGGCGCGGGGGCGCATGTTGATCCAGCCAATGACCGGAAGCCTGGACTGCGCGTTCACCACGAGCGGCCAGGGAATCGCCGACGCGGCCGCCCCCCCAAGGAGCGCCACGAGCTTGCGCCGATCCGTCTGGAGCATGGGACGTCCTCCCATCACGCCGGGAGCGCTGACGAGGTGCAGCGCTCGATCTCCGCACGCCCAGCCTGCCATAACGGGTGTGGCGCCCGGTGGGTCGAGACTCGGTTCGATAAGCTCCAGTCCCGACAATCCGCACGATCGCCCGCGCTTTGATCAAACGCGATTATTTGGCAGAAGCCAATGCCGGGTATTGGCAATGACCGCAGGCTTGCCGAATAAGGATACGTCATGGTGCCGCTCCCTCTGGGTACACGCCCTAATGGAGGGATATTGCCTCTGACGGGCCCACAACGTCCTTGGGGCGGGCCTGAATTGTTCTGAATCGATGCCCGGGGCCGGATGTCCGCTATGGGGTCCAAAAGAGCGGGGCGGGCCACGCCCATCAGCGGACGTTCTCGATCGCGTTCCAAGCGTGGGTGGATCCATTGGGACCTCGCGCCGCCCGAAAGTTGCGGGGCTGACCAGCCACGCTTTGCGACTTTCTTCGTCATGTTAGCGGCTTCGAATAATCGTGATCTGGAATTGGCGGGACCGGGAGAGCCTGCGCGCAAGACGGATCCATAGTTGGCCGACATGGCATTGCGCCGTTGGCAACATATTCGCCGAGCGCGCTGGTGCGACTCGCGTATTCAGACCGCGCTGGTCAAGCAGCAATAATTTCTTTTCGCCGTGTTCGCAGAGGCGGCACGAAGGCAATCAGAGGTTGAAGAGTCCTAAGATTTTTTTGCTTGTGTGAGTTGGCTCACTCAGCGGCGGATAGGTCGCGGCTATTTTGATGACAGCAGGTTAACTCGGGGCGACACGGAGATGTGTCATGACAGTTTCGCAATCAGACCTTCCGTGGGTGCTGCTTTATTCCGTTCTGCTCGCTCTGTTCATTGTGGCGTGGGCATACGTTCCGGCCTGAACAGAACGATGGCGCGGCGGCACCTGCAGCCCTCGCGAGTCTCTACCCCTTGACCGTGAGCGTGTGACTAAACATTGATAGGCCAGACTGCGCTCGCCGTTCCCTCTTTCTGGGCCAGAGCGATGCTGTTCGTGATCCACGCTACCGACAAAATTGGGGGGATGCCGACGCGGGCCAAGTTCTATCGCGCACACCGAACCCACCTCGACCATGCAACCGCAGAGGGGGTCCACATCCTCGTGGCAGGACCGCTGGTCGCGGACGACGGCGAGACGCCGATCGGCAGTCTGTTCATCGTCGAGGCCAACGATCGCACTGCGGTCGAGGCCTTTTGCCGCGCGGATCCGTACCACGTCCATGGCGTGTGGGAGTCTGTCAATATTCACGCCTTCGTCAGCCGGCGCGGATGGGCGGCCTCCGATTCGAAGGGCGTGTGACGGCAGCAGGCGCCTTTGCGATCGTGCGAGGCCTGCTGTTCGGATTTGTCCTCGCTCCGGTCAAATCAGCTACTCAGTCCTGTCGACGCGAACTTTCCGTTAGGAGGCACCATCCAGCTTGCAGCATGGTCGTCGCGAGCTTCTGTGGGTGGGCGTCACGGCGTATCCGACAGCGGAATGGCTAGCCGCCAATTGACCGAGGCATACGGGTGGCAGCGGACGCCGCAAGGACACCCAATCCACGTGGTCGATCAGGGGCTGATCACGACTGCTTTGCCATCGCGAAATCTGGTGCCCTGCGGCGTCCACATGCCGCCCGGCGCGCCGCTGCGCAATGGCGCAATGGTCATTTTGAGCTCGTCACCAGCTTTGAGGCTCTTGCCTGACCATCCCTCGCGCACCAGGGCGCTTGGCGTCGCGCCTTCGAGAGTCCAGACAGTGATACCGCCATCCTGCGCCTTGACCTCCAAAACGATAAACGTGTGGGGGCTCGTGTACTTGAACTCCCGCACGATGCCTTCGAGTTCGATCTGATTCTCGTTATCGAACATCGCAAAGGAGTGGTGCGCCATCGCCGCGCCGCCCATCGCGATCAACGTACCGCTAACCAATATGACAGAGAGTCGCTGTCTCATATGCATCTCACTTCTGGGTTTGCTTGAAATACGATAAATCGGGCGGCGCCTGGTTTTTCTTGGAGGGCATCAGTTTGCCATCGGCGCTTAGAAAGTAGGGTTCGTTGCCGATGCGGATATGAGGATTGTTCTCCGAGCAGTGGTCGGAGTGCCAGACCGGACGAGGATCGGGATTGCGGGTGGCCGTCTGTTTCTTGGAATATGGCCGCGTCAAGGCATTGTCGATCACGGTGATTTCGTCATAGAGCATGTTGCGGTCCGCCTTGTCGAGATAGATCCGCTCCTTGATGATCGCCTGACCGTCGCTGTGAAACGGCACGCCCGAGATGTCGTAACTGCGCGGAAGTTTGAGGAAACGCGTCTCGACCTCGAGTACGTCGAACTTGCCGTCGCCGTCCTCATCGATCCACTTGCCGATCGAGTAGCCCGCGAAGGTAGGCACCGGCTCCGCTGGCCAATCGCGGCCGTCGGTATAAATCCGACGATACGAATCGTCGTTGTGGCTGATCAGGATGTAGGTGGTCTCCGGTGTGACGATGATCTCCGCCGGATCGTAGAAGCTCATCATCGCCGGCATGCCGGCCGGAATGCAGAAGGTCGACGGCCAATTGCCGGGGCCGCCGGCCTTCAGGTCGGCCTGAATCTCTTCCCAGATCTTCTGATATTCGGGTTTGAGTGGCGCAGGGCCGGCAAGCCGAAGCCAATTGTTCGGGCTGCCGGGGGGGCGAACCCATTGACCCTTGAGATCGGGATATTTCCCGAAATCGACCACCTGGGCGGCGGATGGCATCGCGAGCAACGCAGCTGCCAGTGCGACTGACCAGATCGAGCCTCGGTAAATCATGGGCATCCTCCCTGGGTCCGCCAGCGGGCACACGCGGCAGCCGAGCCATTAGCGATCATCGTCGTCGCCCACGGTTGGCTCGAAACAGCTGCGCAACGTCATGAACGGGACTGCCGGCACATCTCCGTTCCAGGTCAATTGGTCGCCAAAATACACCCTCCGCCAATGAAGGTGGAAGGGCTGGCTGCGCCGATTGTCTCTACTCGAAACTCTGAATGCGGCAGAAATTCCAGGATTTGGTTTGGCTTTCGGAGTTTTGAGTTAGCGACAAGCAAGCCTGAGGGCGCGCTTTCGCATAGCGATTCGTGGGCAGGGCTCGATGGGGTGAACTCTGATTTGGTCAGATTGTCGGCGCAGCACGGCCAACTGATGCTGAAGAGCGAGAACCTTGAGTACGAACGCGGCGCGGCTGCGAAAACGGAAAACGAAGATCGATGCAACGGCAAAGAGAATCGTCACCATAACCGTCACGGTACGGAAAATCACTAGCCTCTCTCGGCCCTGTGGGGATTTTGAGCAAGGACAGGGCTCCTGTGACAAAGGTCTACGTAGGATAATCAGGAATGGCCTGGACAGTCCCATTCTCCTTCATTCTTCCGGGGGGCGCCTGACGCAAAGAAGCATCGCTAAACTCCACTGTGATTTGCAAGCTGTCTAGTAATGCTTTCGGAAGACGCCATCCGGCAGCGCAAAACAAGACCAGAGAGACTACCAGAAGCGCATACATTGCCGCAGATGCGAACCATCTCTTCTTTGTGTGACTCCGATCAAATTCCAAGGCCGCTATCCCCCACGCAACAGTAGGCACAGCAGCCCCAACGATGAACATCCGAATGGAACCAAGTACCGAGTGAGTAACCTGCGCGAGAACTACAGGATCATCTTTGGAGATGGCTGCGCCAATAAGCAGCACGCAGGCTAGGAATCCCACAACGTTGATAAATACCAGAGCGGTGATCAATCGGTGTCCCACGGTTGATACTCCCTTGTGATCCGGTGCTTTGCCTGGGCGCGTGCTCAGCCGCCGCGGACCCCTCTGTGATCGCCGAGATAACTTGCGGCGAAACAACCCGCTCGCCTGCAGCACGGCCGTCCCAGCAGTTCGGGCCTTGGCCGGGCCGCCGCCGACCTGTGCAACCCAATCCGATGACTTACTTCGCGGCCGCCGGGAACGCCGGTAGTTTGTCGAGGTCCCGCGCGTCGTGCTGGATGATGACGGTTGCCTTGGAATTCGCCGCAATCTTCTTGACGCGCTCGAGGGAAGCTAACGTCTGTGCGCGATCCGTGTTGAACGCGGGTACACCGTTGCTGTCGTAGTTTTCACGGAAGTGCATCAGATCTCCGCTGAGCACTATGGGGCCCATCTGCGGCAGCTTGACCAGGAGGCTGTGATGGCCCGGCGTGTGCCCCGGGGTATAGAGCATGATCACGCTGCCATCACCGAACACGTCCTTGTCGAGCGGTACCTGCTCGACCTTTCCGTCACCTTTGGTCCAATGCTGGAACGGCTGGTAGTTCACACCCAAGATCGGTTTCGGACTACTGATCGCATCCCAGTCGCCCTTGCCGATCAAAAGGGTCGCCTGGGGAAACGAACCAACCTGGCCCGTATGATCGGCGTGATAATGGCTGATGCCGACATACTTGATCTGCTCGGGTTTGATGTTGATCTGCGCCAACAGGTCGACCAGGCTCACCTTCGGCGCCACGTTGGGCGTGGTCATCGCATGGCCGGTATCCCATAGCAAATATTCGTCGCCGTGTCTGATCAGATAGCAACTGTAGACGAACTGAAGTTTCAGGTCGCCGTAGGCAAAAGTGTCTGAGAAGCGCTGGTTGACTGCCGTGGGGGCGGCAGGAGTCCCGCAGTCCAGGCGTGTGAGAGATAATTCCGGCGCTTGTGCGGAGGCCGACAGTCCAACGAAAGCGTTGGCGCAAGCGCCAACCGCCAGCAGGATCGAGAGTCGATGCATTGGTTTCCTCCCCAGACGAGCAATCTAGTCGAGAGCATGAATGTTGCCGGTTGCAGTGCGCCTCGTCAACTTGGGTGCGGGCATATGGTGACGACGCGACCCCAATACCGCGCATTGCCCGCTGTCCTGGCAAGCGGGAGCTCTCTTCAAGCGGAGAAGGACAACACCTTGCCACTTCGCTGAATGGGAGCCGCGTTGTGCGCCACAGCAAATCGGGTCGCCCGACGTCCCAGTTGGGTCAGGAACAGCGAATTAATCCCATTCGCAACATTTCCGCTTTGCCCCCAACTGTTGACATGAGCGCGGCTATTGATTTGCGCAACAATGTGCCAAAGAGCGGCCATGCCCCTTCCGGAGCGTCGTGCATCTGATGTAATATTTGCTTCTGAGCTGTTATCGGGACGTGCCGAAGTTCCTTTGTTTTGGCAGCGATGATGCCCTCGGCGGGCGAACACTCTGAAAATCACTGACTGTCTTGCGGGTGCTGCTGGCATTCGCGGTCGATCGGGCTCGCATGCTCTCGGGCGTGCTGTGCAATTCAGAGAGGTGACGCCATGAAACTCCGCCGCCGCACATTCCTGCATCTGGCAGCGGGATCTGCCGCGCTCCTGGTGATGTCGCGGGTCGCTCGGGCGCAAGCCTATCCAACGCGGCCGGTGCGGATCATCGTCCCCTTTCCTGCCGGCCAGGCAACCGACACCATCGCGCGCCTCATGGGGCAATCGCTGTCGGAGCGGCTCGCGCAGCCATTCGTCATTGAGAACCGAACGGGTGCCGGCGGCAATATCGGTACCGAAAGCGTCGTGCGGGCAGCGCCTGACGGCTATACGCTCCTGCTTGTCGGGATGTCGAACGCGATGAACGCGACACTCTACAAGAAGCTTAATTTCAATTTCATCCGCGAAATAGCGCCGGTCGCGAGCATTGGCGGCTCCCCTTATGTCATGGCGATCAATGCGTCCGTTCCAGCCAAGACGGTCTCGGAGTTCATAGCCTACGCCAAGGCCAATCCGGGCAAGATCAACATGGGATCGTCCGGCAACGGGTCCGTGTCCCATGTCTTCGGCGAACGGTTCAAGATGATGGCCGGTATCAACCTGGTCCACGTTCCATACCGTGGCGGTTACGTTCCCGATCTGCTCAGCGGACAGGTGCAGGTCGTTTTCGGCACCATATCTTCGCTGCATCAATACATCAGGGGCGGCATGCTGCGCGCGCTGGCGGTGACAACTGCAATCCGTTCGGATGTGCTGCCGGATATTCCGACCCTGGACGAAATCGTACCAGGCTACGAGGCGAGCCAATGGTATGGGGTCGGTGCGCCGAAAGACACGCCCGCTGACTTGATAGACAAGCTCAACAAGGAGACCAACACCATTGCGGCTGATCCCATCATAAAGGCGCGGCTTGCCGGCATAGGTGTTGACCCGATGTCAATGACACCGGCCGCGTTCGGGAAATTCATCGCTGACGAAACGGAGAAGTGGGGCAACGTCATCGGGGCCCTCAACATCAAGGCGGACTGAGGCGTGGAAGGCGCCAACATTCCATAACGTCCCGTTCCGCGAATGGGTCCCGATGATCGCTGTGGGTCAAAAGCGGAAAGGTTCGGACTGAGTAATTGTCGTCTGGTCTTCTCTCGATAGCAGACATTCAAAGGTGTTGCCGGGCACGTCCGCTCATTGCCAATACCGGAGATGGTGAGTTACTCGATCGGCCTTTTGGCATAGGTGCTGCAGGTGCTTAGAACTGGGCATGAAAGCGCGCGGCGAACGTGTTTACCGGGCCGCGGTCGGTGTTGTAGGCGGGGTTGGCGATGAACTGGTAGTCGAAGGTAATGCGTATGTCGGGTGCAAGTGCGTAGCTGTAATAGGTCTCGAAGATTTTCTCCCGCCCGGGATTCGGCAATTGTCCGTCACCGATGAGGATGCCCAGGCCGCCGGCGTTGAAAAACGCTTGGTGAATGCCGCTGATATTGTTGACGATACCGGCGATTCCAACCGTATCGTCCGGCCGGCCCCAGTTCTTGCCGTTGATCGAGACGCCGCCCGCGACCGTCCGGTCGATGTCGGTAAAGTCCCATGGCTCGATGTTGCCGTCGGCCCAGCCGGCGCGGGCAAATACCCCGACGGTGTCCGAGACTTGCTGTTCCAGATTCATACTGACACCGCCGCGGCTGGTATATCTTCTCACGGCCGTGATGTCGGCGGGGTCCCCGTTAATCTGGGCGAGCGTGATAGCGTCCTGGAATTTTCCCGCCCGGCCGCGGTTGAGAAAACCGGTCACTTTGAGCTTGCCGGGCTGGCCCCACAATTCGTAGCGCTTCTCGATCTCCGCGAGCAACGCGAACTGCTGAAAGGTCGGGTCGAGGACGCCACCATTGGGACTGTCGCCGCCGGCGGGAGTCGCCGACAAGTCGAATACGCCGGCGCGCAAGGTCCATGAGCCCTGGTACCACTCGGCGGAAGCACCATAAGTGTAGCCCCAGCCGTCGCCGGCATAGTCGAACGTGCCGGTGTTGATCAGCGACCAATTCAGGAAGTCGATCTTGGGACTGTTGGCATATTTGTTGGTATCGAAGATGTCGGCGATCGAGAACTTGCCGACGGTCAGCACGAGGCGGTTCGCGGTGCGCGTCCCGGCGAACTGCCACTGATCGGCCTCCACCTTCTCGACGTCACCGCCGAGATCGATGGTCTGCCGCAGGAACGCGCGCTGCATGCGCACGTATGGGTAGGATGAGCCGAGCTTGTAGGATTCGCCGGTCGGAAATCCGGCGACGCCATGCGTGTTCGCGAAACCGAAACCTTGGCTGATCTCCGGGCTGAGCCACAGCTCGGCGCCTTTCCATAACCGTATGCCGGCATAGAGCGTCGTGTCGAATGTTTCGCGGCCAAGCCCGCTGCCGGGCAGGCTGTTCGGCCCCGTATAGGGCGATCGGATGGCCGGGTAGCCTTGCCACACGAACGTGGTTTGACCGTGAAAGTTCACGAGGTCCAGCGCCGGCGTGGGCAGCCCGGTCGAGCCGCCGTTCTTGTTTGTCCCGCCGCCGCCGAAGCGATAGTTCAGCCCTGCGCGCAGCTGCTGGAGGGCAAAATCGGATGTGAACGGCCCCGCGTTCGGAAACATCACGCTGCTGTTGCCGTATTTAGTGAACAGGTACTCGACGCTCGCCGTCCAGTTCGGCGCGAATGCGTATTCGACCCCGAGCCCCGCCACCCATCCCAGTCGCCACAAGAACTGGGAATCGCTCGTGTCGCCGGCCAGCGACGTCAGCGTCAGCTGGTTGTAGGTCCAGGCGAAGCCGCCGGTCGCATAGACGAGCCAGTCTGCGGGCGCATAACCGAGGCGACCGCGCAAGATGCCGAAATGCACCACATTCTCGCTGTAGCTCGCGTGGCCGGTCTGCGGTGTGAAGAAGGTGGAGATCCCGCCGATGGAGATGTCGTTGCGCGGAAAGCCGGGATACGAGGTATCGAGCTGAGCGCCGAGGACGACGCGGCTCGGCAGCATGTAGTCGTAGCCGATCTGGAGCCCCCCCAAGTAGCTTCCCGCCCCGCTGAAGATATCGAGGGACTGGAACAGGCCGAATGAGCTGGAGAGAGCAGGTGGCGCGCTCCAGCTCGAAAATCCCCCGGAATAGCCGACATGACCGCCCACATAGAGGCCGGTCCAATCGTAGGATCGGACCGCGGGGAACTGCCACGGCGCCTTCACCACCATCGGCATATCTGCTCCGATGGCCGGTGCAGCGCCGAGGACTGCCACCGCGCAGGTTACACGAGCCAACGTCGTGATGGCCGCGCGGTTACCGATTCCGAAATATTGAACACGACCTCGCATGACGGCGGCGCCCCTCCGCTCGACAGCTCCCCTCTATCGCCCGCGGAAGAGCCCCCGCTCAGGCGCAGCCCAGATCGTACTCTCCGAAATACCGCCGGGTCATACCGGATTCCGTATTTTGGCCGTCTACGATACCGGCTAAACTTGGCGATGGAAAAAGGCCGCGACAATACCGGGTATTCATTTCTTGCAGGGTGTGACATTTAGGTGAGCATGGCCGAGTGTTGATTGTGGGCAGACCTGCGCACGGTTGGTGGCCACTGTCAAAGCACGCCGGCAGGAAATGCCCAAACTGCGGCACATTGACGCCAAAGCCGCTCGTACAGGAATTTCGCCGCCGCGCTCCCACATTGCGTCATTGGACCTGCAAACATTGCGGTGCGGAGTGGATTTCCGAAGCACCTGAGCTTTTGAAGCGAGAGATCGACGCATAGCCCCATTGCAGGGAGAGACCGGTTCACATCGGACTGCGTCCTCAGCCACGCAGTGCGGTCTCTTCACGATCAGTTCCGGCTGCCTTCCCGACGCTGATGGACGATCTCATCCTGAGGCGGCGGGTCTTGGATGCAAGTCGAATGGGCCCCTCTCAGAAGCTCTGAAGGACGAGGCTAGTTCGTTTCGAATGGAACTCCAGTCGATGGAACCTCAAACCCTCGACTCGACCCGTGTCATGCAAATGTGAAACAGATTGATGCACGAGCAGCGGAAAAATCGAGCGTGCGACCTCAATTCTGCTCGTGATGCCGCCTAAAGCTTTTGTTTTCGTCGAGATGTGTTGCAGGTATTCGTGCCTGGGCCCTGTCAAAGCAGGAGAAGGTGATGACAAAATTTGCACTGTACGTTCCGCTGGAGGCGAAGCCGGGCAAGGAGAAGGAGGTCGCAGATTTTTTGCGTTCCGCCGTGCCCTTGGTGAAGGCTGAGGCAGGCACCATCTCGTGGTTCGCTATTCAAGAAGGACCGTCCTCGTTTGCCATCTTCGATACGTTCGACGACGAGGTCGGGCGCGACGCGCACCTCAACGGCAAGGTGGCGGCGGCCTTAATGGAAAAGGCCAAGGCCGGTGACCTGTTTGCCAAAACACCCGAGATCTACAGGCTCGGAGTTCTCGCGGACAAGCTTCCAAAATAAAAATTTGCCCGCGCGTCCCGTGCAATGTCGTTCGCCGCCGCATGTCCCTTCGGATCGTGCGCCGCGATATCTCGTTCGCGATCGGGACATGCTTGGGGAGGTGAGCCGTGAAATCCTCGGTCACCAATCGCACTGTTGTTATTGCTGGCCACAAGACGACCGTCAGCGTTGAGGATGCGTTCTGGGAAGCGTTCAAGAAGATCGCTTACGAGCGAAATCTGACATTGTCAGAACTCGCCGCTGTGATCGATGGTGATCGGCAACACGCAAACCTGTCGTCAGCCATTCGCCTTTTTGTACTTGGGCAGTATCGCGATCAGATTGCCGATCATCGGGGCAGACTGGCGCAGGAGCAATTGATGGCCTAGCCGTCGCTGCCCTTGGCGCATTGCGATACGCAGCAGATGGCGGATGGCATCGCCAAGCTGCAAACGGCTTCACCGCAGCCGGCCGTTGCGCCAGCGCGCACGCCGTCCCGCCGACGCCGCTGACACTGTCGATGCGCTAACGACATTGAGCTCAGCGGGACCTTCGAATCCAGCTTTGTTTTTGGAGCGACGGGTTGCCTTTGTCAGGCAGCCCTGTCGCTCTGCCCTCAATTCCGGGCGGCTTCCGTCATTACCCGGCGGCGGGTACGAAGGCGTAGCCGTTGCCATCCTTGGATATCGTACCGACGTTCGGCAGGCCCCAATGATAGCCGGCTACCATAGCTTTGTCGGCTATGGCGCGATCGAACAGTTTCTTGCGTGTCTCCACCGCCATGTCCGGCACGTGATCGAAGGCCGCCTGCCAGTCCGGATGTCTGACGAACAGTGACTGAATGTTGGTGGCGTCGGCCGTGTTGAGCAACTGGGCGCCTCCTGAGCTGATGAGTTGCGCGGTATGGCCCTGGGTGTGACCGTGGGCGGGAATTGCACGCACCCCCGGCACAAGGTCGGCTTCTCCATCGACCTGCTTGATGTTCTTCCAGTTCGGGAACGTTGCCTGCACGCGCTGGGCAAGGCCGCGGCGAGGCTGTGGGATCGTTTCGACCGGTTGCATCCACCATTTAAGCTCGGCAACAGGGACGATGATCTCGGCGTCGGGAAATGTTTGGGCGTTTGTGTCCTTGGCCATCAGGCCGAAGATGTGGTCGCCGTGGAAATGCGAGAGGATGATGGTCTTGACGTCCTTCGGGTCGAGACCGGCCGCTGCCATGCTCTGTGCCATCAGGCCTGCCTTGGGACCCCCGGCCTGTCCGCCTCCGGTGCCTGAATCGATCAGCATCAGGCGTCCGCCCGCTTTGATGGCCAGCACCGTGAACGGGATCGACACGTGCGCATCGGCGAGCCCACCCGCTTTGAGCTCCGCCTTGGTCTGCTCGACACTGGCGCCTTTGATGAAACTCTCGTCGTGGGGTTTCTCCCATACACCGTCGTAGAGGGAGAAGACCTCGATGTCGCCCACTTTGTACTTCTTGAAGCCCGGGCCTGCTGGAGTCTGCTGCGCTTCTGCTGCACCAATGAAGGCGATGGGCTTCGAGAGCCCAAACATTGCATACGCCCCGGCGGCGCCGAGGACGAGATCGCGACGTGAAACGTGGAACATGCTGTCCTCCCAATTTCAGCCGCGTGTAGCGGCAAGATGTCAGACTGAAGAGCGGCAGCGCCTTCCTGCCGTTCGCCCCGAGCCTACCGCAATGGCCATGTCTGCGGGACATGATGAGTCGTTGGCATCACGTGGATTTGAAATCGACACGTAGATTTGAAATCGGCAAAGGTGCGGAGGCCGGTTCCCAGCATCGCGGATGGAGTCACAAAACCAGAACTGAACTGAGGAACCCTTGCACGCTCTCGACAAGTGATCGCAGTCGGTCGCGGGAACCATCGCGGACGAGGCGGAAGCCCAGGTTGGCCGGAGGAGCACCTGTCATGCAACCACCGGATCGCACATCGCGAACGAACTCCGGAACATAGGCCCGGTGGCGCCCCTCGGCTACGCGAACACCGCAGTTCGTGGTCGCCGTCCCGATCGGTTGGCCGTTCGCATCAATGGCCTGTCGGACGAAGCATGTGCTTGTCCACTCCCACACATTTCCTGCTAAATCGATGAGTCCGTTTTCGTTGGCGCCATAGCTTCCGATCGATCGTGGTTCCTTTTCGATCAGGCCCTCGCGACTGGACTCCATTTCGTAACGGGCGAGCCAAAGCTGAGCGGGATCGCCGCCGTCAACATCCGGCAAAGCCTCGTCTTGAAATCTGCTCGCTGCAGCATAGGCCCATTCCTCGTCGGTGGGCAGGCGATAAAGGGCGCCGGTTCTGGCGGACAGCCAATCGGCATAGCTATTGGCGTCGCGCCAGCTGATCTTGACGGCGGGTCGGTCGGAAGCTGGGGTAGTACCGGGATCAAGCGGTGAGCATGCATGACCCTCGACGCAGCGCTGATACTCCGCCGCAGTGACCTGATATTTCATAATGACAAGCGGCTGCCTGATTGACACCGTGGTTTTCGGGGGGCTCGCGGGCCTTCCGTTGCGCGAAAAATCTCCCGCGGCATGATACCGAACCGATCCCGGCTGCAGCTCCACGACGAGAGGGCCGGCGATCGCCGTTATCCCGCGATCGGGACCATTGGCAACGCTCGCGAGCATGATACCCAGCGAGGCCGCAACGCCGCCTGCCGCCGCCAGGGCGCACTTGAATTTCAATCCAAATGACACCAGTCAGACTCGCACGTTGACGGCCGGCGAGCCGTTGATCGCTATCGGCCGCGATGTCAATTGCGTTGGCGGGCGGACTGCACCGGGTGCTCGCGCTCGCCGCGAACGTTCGGCGGAATGGCCTCAGGTGCCTTAACCTGCGTCATGAGATCGTCGTTCCAGGTACCATCAACCTTGAAATGGGCAGTCGCACCGAGTTCGACTGCCTCGATAAGGTTGTGCGTCAGATAGGCGTAAATGCCGGGCTGCCGGAATCTGTACAGCGCTGCCCCGGCGGAGCCGCCGCGGATGAACCAAGTCTCGAGGTTCGTTTCGGGACGATTCGAGAACTTCCCAGTTTCCCATACAAAGTCGCCATGACCGCCGATCAAATGCGGCCGGGAGTCGCGGTTGGCCTGCGAATGTACAATCAGCACCGCCTCACCAACCTTCGAAGTCAGTGCGTTCTGCCCGGTAAGGGCGCCCACTTTGCCGTTGAACACGACATGCGTCGGCGTCAGACTGCGCATTGCGGAAACAGCGTCCGCGTATGCATCCCCCCACGATGCGTATGATTTGAACTTCCCGTCCTTATCGCGCGGGACGTAGAAGTCGTTCTCGCCGATATAGTAGGCCCGATCGTACTGCAGCGGATTGCCTGCGCCGTCCCGCAACCCGTCGCGTGGCAGCACCATTATGGCGCCCCTCATGCCTGATACCACGTGCCAAGGCGTCATCGGACCGCCCGGAGCGCAGTGATAGACGAACACACCCGACCGGTCTGCCTTCCACCGCAGGACCACTTGCTCCCCGGGATTGACGAGGCTCAGCCCGCCGCCACCAAGCGCGCCCGTCGCTGCATGAAAATCAATGTTATGCGGCATTGAATTCTCAGCAGGATTGACAAGCGTAAGCTCCACGTAATCTCCCTCATGGACGACCATCAACGGCCCCGGAATGGATCCGTTGAAGGTCATGGCATGAATTTTCGTTCCCTCTCCATCGATGACGAATTGTTTCTCCTCGGCGACGAGTTTGAACTCCACAATCCTTGGACCCTGCTCAGTTGCCTGCTCGTGTGGGTGCACAAATGGCGGCGCAACGAGCTCTACTTTTTCACGCGGCAAGTTGAGGTCTTGAGTCAGCGCGGGCGCAGAGAAGACGAGAGCGCTCAGGGCGATGCCCATCGTCTGTATTTTTCGCACGATCATGAATCCCTCCTTTGATAAGGTCGGAATCGGCAATCAAATTGTAATGAGAAACTGAACTGCTTGTGCTGCAGCCGCGATAAAGCTCGCGTTCCAATTCACTCGTCTTTTATGATCGTTATATCTTCAACATAACAAATGTATACGTAGCCTATTTGCGGAGCCTAACACGTGAGTTTGACAAATCGAAGGCGTTCATTTGAAACACGTACCTTAAAATGTCTGTGAAGTAATGCCCAACGCAGGACTATATGCAGTATTATCGCGAAGGAGCCTCGCCGGCGCGTCTTGTTTCAACGCTTGCAGCCATTGGCTGCCGATCTCCGGCTTCGATGAATACATCGAGTTGTTGCCCTGACAAAATTGTCATGTTGTTCGGCTCGATCGCATAGATGACCTGCATCACCCGGGTATCCACGCGTTCCACAGCGGATCCGGAGAGCGCGCGTTTGGGCACGACAAGCGGTTCGATGCGGACAAAATCGAGTCTCAGCCTTCGACCAGCTTCACCGCGCACCAAGGCTGTCGCAGGCGCTCCTCGCCTGTAACGCGGAATGTCCACCTCGTCGATATCGATTCGGACATGCATGGGATCCGTGCGGCCCAAGACCATCAGCGATGACGAACCCCCGGCCTGCGCAAACTCGCCGGGCCTGAGATTGACTTGAAGCACCGTGCCATCGTCCGGCGCGCGGACCGTTCGGAGCTCCAGTTCGGTCTCGGCGAGCTTCACGGCGGCTCGCGCTTGTTCCACAGCCGCAAGCTCGACTGCAATGGAGGCCCCACCATCCGACTCTTTGAACAGAGCGAGGTTGGCCATCGCCAGTGCGAGCCGCGCCTTCGCCTCGCTGAACCTGGCTTGTGACGTGCGCAGCGCGTTCTTGCGCCGAGTGGTCTCTCGCGCGGTGATCGCGTGTCCCGAGCTCAGGCTGCTCGCAATTCGAACCATATCCAGGGCTTCGTCTTGTTCGGCGAGCGCCGCTTCGACCGAGGTGGTTGCGGCCTGAACCTCCGCTTCGAACCCCGGAACGCGAGCCCGTGCCAGGCTGAGGCGCGCTTCGGCGGCGGCGAGATCTCGGCGGCGCTGGGAAAGCGCAGCTTCGGCAGTTCGACTATCCAGGGCAAAGAGAGGTTCTCCTTTTTTCATCCGGGCACCCGGCACCGCGAATACTTGCGCGACCGTACCCGAGACGTCCGTTCCAATCTTGATCTCCTGACTCGAGGGCTCGATCAGACCAACGGCGCCGATCTGGACGGGGGGCGCGATTCGTTTGTCCCCAGCGGTGACGAGAGAAGGCGGGGACGCCGCCAACCACGGCTCGACAGGGGACCGAAACCGGCTGTTCAACGCGATCGATGTGGTCGCGCCAAGCAGTGCCACCGCAGCAACGAACGTCAAGCCATAGGCCAATATCGGCGAGCGGCCGGCCATCACGCGGTCTCCTTGTTCGCATTGGACTCAATATGCGTGATCCGCCCGTCGGCCATGTGGGCGATGCGATCGGCGAAGGGAACTATACGATTGTCATGGGTGACGACGACCACCGCGCGGTCGGCGCCAACTGCGACCTGACGCAAGAGGTGCATCGCTGTGTAGCCTGACGCTGCATCGAGAGCGGCTGTCGGCTCGTCGCAGATGACCAGCCGGGGCTGATGTACCAGCGCCCGGGCTATCGCCACGCGCTGCTGCTCACCAACCGAAAGCTGTGACGGGTATTTGGTTGAGTGGGCCGCCAGCCCGAGAATTTTGAGAAGATCGGCCGCGCGAGCGTTGGCGCTCCTTTCGCTAAAGCCCAGGGTGAGCATTGGAACGGTGATGTTCTCGGCTGCCGTCAAAGAGGGGAATAGGTTGAATTGTTGCAAGACGATGCCAATATTGGCGCCGCGAAAGCGCGTCAGCGCGGGTCGGCTGAGGTCAAAGAGACTTGTCCCGATTATCTCAACTCTGCCCTCGTCGGCCGCAAGGATGCCTGTGATTGTCGAAATGAGCGTGGTCTTGCCGCAACCGGACGGTCCGGCGAGGAATGTCATTTCCCCCGCAAACACATCAAGATCAATGCCATGAAGAATTCGCGTACGCGTCTCGCCACTGCCCAGCTCTTTGACAACGCCGCGGCAGGAGATGGCAATGGAAGTTGACGGTGCCGTCTTCGAACGGGTCATCGCTTCGCCCAGAACACGATCGCCGGCTCGACGACGAGCACCCGCCTCAAGCTAACGACAGTGGAGAGGAGAATCAGGAGCATCACAGCGCCGGCCACCGCCGATGCGATCCACCACGGCAGGATGAAACCGCGCAGAGCAGAGGTCGGCGTGCAGGCGAGTTCAAAGAATGCCGCAGCAAGCCCGATGCCGATGGCGTATCCGATAAGGCCAGCCACTGCGGCTTGGAATAGCACTAAGCCGATCATACGGCCGTTGGTGACGCCGACGACCTTAAGCATGGCGTATTGCGGGAGATTGTCGGACACGAACATATTGAATGTCAGACCGACGATTGCGCTGCCGACAATGACGCCGAGCAGGATCGTGGTGACAAAGCTGATGGGTATACCCGTGTTGCGGAGATAATATCTGACAGTGCGCCGAGCGAATTCATCCGCAGGGTATGCGTTCAACCCCGTTCGATCTGTGATGGAGCGGGCGACACTCGCCGGATCCATGCCCGGCGCCACCCCTGCCAAAACGAACGAAAGCTGGTTACGGCCCGTCGGAAGGTAGCTGACCGCCTGGCTATAGCGCGTATGAATAATGACCTGTGCCGAGAAGGCCGGGGCGGCGTCGGTAATGGCCGCGACAACGGCTCGCCGCTCGTTGAGCTCCAGCGTCTTGCCAACGGCAAGAGGCTCCCCAGGCCACAGTTGCATGAAGCCAACCCGGTCGATCGCGATCGCATCAGGAAGCCGCAGGTCCGCGACCGACCCGATAACAAAGCGCTGCGTCGCGCCGATCAGCGTCGTGTTGTCAAAGCCGAGAAGCAGGGCGCTCTTCGCGCGCCCCTCCGGGGCTTTCACTGGCGTGGCCCCCTTGAAAAGCGGAACGGCCCACGCGACACCCGGCACGCCACGCACCCGAAACAGCTCACCATCCCGCATTGGCTTGACCAGGTCGACGTACTCGACCGAGGGGTCCATCACCCAAATGTCCACGCCCTGGGCGTCGGCGATGACGTTTTGCGAGCGCGCCATCAGGCCGACGAACAGGCCGCTCTGCTGCGTTACGAGGAGGGTCGCGAAGGCAACGCCAGATACTAGCCCCAGGAGCTTGGCCCGGTCGCCAAATAGCATCTTTAGCGCGACTCCCAGCATCGATTTCTCGCAGCCGCGTGATCAGGACTCCGATCCATGGGGTCCCGCTCCGCTGCTATCTTCACGAGAGCCTACGCGCGAGCAATCGCCGCGCGATGCAAGGCGGGCAGCGTATGCCGGTTTTGATCGTAGCACGATACGAAGGTACAATAAACCAGCTTCTTAGGGTTCATAACCAGCTTCTTATGGTCCGCATGATAGATACCTTTGAATCCTGACACAATCCTGATACAGTATATTATTTGCTGGATAGCTGGTGGCATGCAAGGCATGGGCGCGCTACCTGCGCTGCGCCAGTCCGAGCAGCAAGTATAGCTTACTCCACGCATCATCTTCATGAACAAGCCGGAAACCGAGATTGCTGGGCGGTACGCCAACAGAACAACCGCCGGTGCGCGCATCGCGCACAAAGTCCGGCACGTAGGCCCGGTGGCGGCCCTCGACGACGCGAATTCCGCAATTGACCGTCGTCGCGGCGGTTTCGCCGCGGGTATCCAGTACGCCACGCACGAAGCAGGTGTCGGTCCATTCCCAGACATTGCCTGCCACATCAAGGAGACCGTTCTCGTTCGCACCGAAACTGCCGATGGGCTGCGGCTTCCCGTCGATTCCCCTAGCGCGACGGCCCGCTTCCACATCATAGATCGCAAGGACGCGCAGGCCTGGATCGCGATCATAAGCGGCGTCCGGCAGAACATCATCCTTGAACCGGCTGGCGGCCGCAAAGACCCACTCCTCGTCGGTTGGCAGGCGGAAGCGGATCCCCGTCGCCCGCGACAGCCAGGACGCATAAGCATGAGCGTCCCGCCAACTGACGTTGACTGCCGGGCGATCGGAAGCAGCCGCTTCGTTATCGACCGTCGGACATGCGCCGGCCACGACACAACGGCTGTAGTCTGCGGCCGTGACCTGGTGTCTCATGACAGCGAGTGTCCGCTTGATAGCAACTGTCGCGATCGGCGCGGGCGCTGGGTTCCCCTCGCGCGTGAAGTCGCCACTGGCGCGATAGCGGAACGCGCCCGGCCGAAGGTCCACCAAATCCGGAATCGGCACGTGCGATGTGGTCGGCCACGGATCACCGATAGGTGCGAAAGCCGAGATCGCCAGGGGCGCGACGACTGCGGCGACCAGGGCCTTGATTTTCCAAGCAAGCAGCATGGGAAGCCTTTCCGAGGCGCCGTCCGGTCCGAGGCCGACAGGATCTTCACGTGGCGGCGGCTTGTCAGCGGGCCAGGGCCTGAATCCCGATCGGTTCGGGTGCCTTCACCTGAGTCATCAGGTCGCTGCTCCAATTGCCCTCCACCCTGAAATGGGCGGTGGCGCCAAGTTCGAAGGCTTCGACCATGTTGTGATTGACGTAGGGGTAGATCCCGGGCTGAAGGAACTTGTAGAGCGCCGCCCCGGCGGAGCCACCGCGGATGAACCAGGTCTCGAGGTCGGTCTCCGGGCGATTCGAGAATTTACCAGTCTCCCATACGTAGTCACCATGACCGCCGACCAGATGCGGTCGAGAATCGCGATCGGCCTGAGAGTGTACGATCAGCACGGTCTCGCCGACCTTCGCCGGCATCGCACTCTTGCCGGTCAGCGCTCCCACTCTTCCGTTGAATACAACGTGCGTGGGGACGAGTTTGCGCATCAACTCCATGGTGTCCATAAAGGCGGCCGCCGGCGAGTCGTAGGTCTTGAACTTGCCCTTCTCGTCGCGCGGAACATAGAAGTCCTGCTCACCGAGGTAATAGATTCGGTCGTAATGGAGCGGCTTGCCCAGGCCATCCTTGAGTCCGTCACGCGGCAACACCATCACGACGCCGCTCATGCCGGATGCAATGTGCCACGGAACCATCGGCCCGCCCGGGATGCAGTGATAAACGAATACACCCGTGCGCGTGGCTTTCCATCGCAGCACGACTTGCTCGCCCGGGCTGATCAACGTCAGGTCGCCGCCGCCCGATGCGCCGGTGGCAGAGTGGAAATCGATGTTGTGCGGCATCGAATTGGTCGGGGGATTTACGAGCGTGACCTCCACGTAATCGCCCTCGTGCACGACCATAAGGGGAGCCGGGATCGAGCCATTGAAGGTCATGGCCTGAAGTTTCGTGCCTTGGTCGTCGATGACAATCTGCTTCTCCTCGGCCACAAGCCGGAATTCCATGATCTTCGGGCCCTGCGTGGTCGCCTGTTCGTGAGGATGCACGAATGGCGGTGCCACGAGCTCGACCTTCTGCCGGGGCAGATCCTGAGCCGAAGCCGATGCCGAAAGAACAATGGCTGCAAGGGCCGCGCTCGCTTTCGCAATTCTTCTGGTGATCACGACCATCCTCCTTTTCTCGGGCGGGCCTCGCCCAGATACGCGAGCCGCATCTTCGATGGTGACCGTGAACTCGCCCGCCTCGACAACTTCTGCCTCATCGGCGTCCGTCGCTTATTGCAAAGAAGCAGCCTTGGAGGCGGGCTAGGGAGCTTGTCCACAATCGGAACGCTACGCGTTTCTGGAATCTTATAAGGGTATATAGCAAACATAATACCATTTGACTATTTTTATTTATGATGAGCACGCCATAGCCGATAAATATTACGATCGTGTCAGGTAGCTGTCAGGACTGGAGGACGGCTTCGTTCAGCTCGATTCTTCGTCCACCTGCGGCGCAGAATTTGTCGTTGAAGATCCGCAATAGGATTTCAGTCAAATAGCTTGGGCTTATGCCCACTTGAGTCGAAAATTGAAACTCAAGCTGACGCGCAGAGTCTCGGAGAGATTTGGCCCGACGCCGTGATACAGCCAGCTCGGAAAAATCAGCATCCCGCCGGGTGATGGTTGGTAAGAAACCTGTCGGATCGTCCACGGCGTGAACTCCGTCACCGGACATGCCGACATGTTCGCGCCTGGCCGGGGATCCTGAAAGAATATGTTTCCGGTTTCTTCGGTCGTGCTCACGTAGTAGACGCCACTCAGGAATGAATTGGGGTGACAGTGGAGGGCGCCGGAGGCCATCTTGCCGTTCACGACAGCCCAGCACGTGGCCAATTCCAAGGCGGCTTGATTGTCATCGAGCCGATAGGAGCGGGCGACCTCAGCGACGTTGTCGTGAACGATAGCCACGAACTCCTGCAACTCCGGACGACGGTGCAACTGGTCCGCGCTGTGCCACCCCAGCACGGTCGAACGGGTGCTCATACCGGTCGGATTGCGCTGACGCTCACTTTGGATGAACTGCATCAGCTTGTCGTTCAATGCCTGGTAGCCTGCGACGTTGAATCTCCAGATGGAAGTCGGGAACCAATCAGAGCGGGCGCCGGTTGCCCCGCGCGGCGCCTCCCGCGTGGCATCGCGCGCACCCTTGAACGAGGTGTCAGGGGCGCCGTCCAATCCAGTTTCCTGTTGCGTGACGTCGATGCCTGGATTCGAGCTCATCTGAAGCCACCTTGCGGATATACGATTATCATCTCCTGCCTATGACAACCACTGATGCCGGGCCGCCGGCGGGAAATTCAGCCCGCGACGCCAAGTGCTCAGTTTCTGCCCTGGCCGTCGGACGGACGGCTTGCGCCTATCAATATCCCAAGATCGCCGCCGGCCTCACCAAGAAATACGCTGTTGGCCTCGCGAAGCTTCGCTGCTTCGTCGTCGTAGATGAATGGCAAGAAGGCGTAGCGGCGGCCGCGCGTGACTTTGGATACCGCGTGCAAGAGCGAACATGAGAAAACCACCGCACCACCAGCCGGAGGCTTGAAGCCCTTTGGTCCGTATTCGGGAAAGCTGACTTCTCCGCCCTCGAAATCGGAATTCAGGTTGACGGACGCTGCAAAGCGACGGTGGGCCGTACCTTTGGTCGTGTTGTCGCGATGGGCGACAAAGTGCCCGCCGTCTTCCTCGCTGTAGCAGCCCACGAGAAATCGTTCCATGCGAGTAGCCTTGAATTGATAGGCTTTGAGAAGCTCGGGAAGGACACGACGATGGAAGAGCTGCTGGGTCTGGCGGATCACCCCTTCGTCTTGAATGATGTGATCCTTGCGTCGCTTGTGCGCATGGTTATGCAGTTGGACGGTCTTCCCGCCCACATCCCGCATGAAGCCGCTTTCTTCGCCGCCCTGCGTCTCATGAAGCGCGATCAGCCTCTTGCAGAATTCGTCTTCGAACACGTTCGGCAACACCAGAATCGGTGCCTGGACCTCGAAACCGGCGAACCGTGACGCGGGGGGCAAGGATTTGAGATAGCTCAGCAATTCCTTTGCATCGCTGCCGTCCTGCACGAACGGGATGACCTTCAAGACACGCAAGGTCGGATCGAGCAGGACCCAGATGCGGCGCAACGGCAGCCCGCCCCCGTTAAGCTCGGCATCGCGGGGAATTGCGCCGTAGAGCTTGCTGATCTTGCCGTCGAAATCCCAAAAGAAGCGAAAGCCGGGAGAGCGACCGACAACGCGCTGCTGTGCTTCGTCTGCAGGGTCGATGCTCACGCCGAAGAACGAAGCGTTCTTGTCATCGAACAGGTCGTTCTCCGCGAATGCCGCGGCAACGGCCGACCTGCCTGTCGCGTCTGCCGTGGCAAAGAAGCACAGAACGACGTAGCAGCCTCCGATGACGTCCAATGCGAAGTCAGCCCGAGTGCTTGACCGCGCGTGAAACCACGGAGCTGGATCGCCGGGAAGGAGGTTTCTGTACGCTGGCATTTTGGCGGACGAGCCCAATGCTTTACGAAAATCATATCCGGGCATATCGATGATGCAACTATCTTGTAGCAACCGGACACCTTTCCTGCGGGTCCGTGTGCTTACGGAGAACTCGAGGATTGCCATGTCCAGACCCTGCAAATTCGAGCGCGAAGCGGGAGGTCATGACTGTCGCAGGTCTTTCAATGACCCGACTTGGATATCGAATGGGGCGCCCCGCCTGAACAGTTTGCGGAAACCCCGCTGACATTGCGAAACCATCTGCGGATATACGCAGTCTGCGTTTTGGCACTGAAATGCCGCAACGAATCCTCGCTGCTGCCTCCGAAACGGGCTGTCTTTGTCACAGCATGGACAATGTGCCGAAGGGCATCCGCTTACGCGACATCGTAAGGAGGGATGCGACACTCAAGAAATCGGCTGCCGCTGCGATGATTGCGCGGCCGCCAAGTGCTGATCGGTGTCAACCTTGGTGGAGGGAGTGATGCGTACGATCACGCAAAGCATGCTTTTCGCGGCAATCGCGGGGGCCTATTTGACAACGGTGGTACCGGGGTCGGCCCAGCAGTTTCCGGGCAGCAAGCCGATAGAGATGACCGTCATGTTTGGCGCCGGCAGCGCCGCTGACGTGACGGCGCGCCACCTCGCCGACGGCATGGCGAAGCTTCTGGCGGTGCCGGTTCCGATCGTCAATCGGACCGGAGGTGGCGGCGCCATCGGTTACAGCCACGTCAAGCAGCAGCGGCCGGATGGTCACTCTATTATCTGGAACTCGAATTCGATCTCCTCGACGTATCATTCCGGTGTCCTGGCTTTCGACTACACGGCGTTCGACCCAGTGGCGCGCGTGAGCATCGAAACGCCGGTGATCGCGGTGCGTGCCGATGCGCCGTGGAAGACGCTCAAGGAGCTGGTCGAGTACGCCAAGGCCAATCCGGGCAAGGTGCGCATCGGCAATTCAGGCACCGGCAGCCATACGCACTTTTCCTCTTCGGCCCTGTTCGCCACCGGCGGTGCCAAGGTCATCGAGGTGCCGTTCGGCGAGGGACAAGCGGTGGTCAACCTGCTCGGCAGCCGCATCGAAGGCGTAATCCAACTGCCGGCTGCACTGGTGTCGCATGTCAAGAGCGGCGACTTGCGGGTGCTGGCGGTGCTGGGCTCGAAGCGGGACCCGATCTTCCCGGATGCCCCGACCGCAAGCGAGCTCGGCTACGCCGTGACCCTGGACATGTGGCGCGGCATCGCCGCGCCCAAGGAAACGCCCAAGCCGGTCGTCGCCAAGCTGCAGGACGCGGTCAAGCGCACGGTCGATTCGCAGCCGTTCAAGGATGCCGGCAAGGCGATCGGGTTCATGCCGGCCTATCTTCCAGCGGATGATTTCGGCAAGGTGATCGCCACCGACGACGCGAAGATCGCGCAACTCATCACCGACTTGGGATTGAAGAAGAAGTAGCGCTATTCACAAGTCCGATGAGCGAACGCTCGGTCCATGGGCAGCCAGACAGGCGGGCAGACGCCGGCACGCGGCAGCTTCCGCGCGCGTTCAGCGATCGTCGCGGGGCAATGATCGTTGCGGGCGTGCTGGCGTCGGTCGGCGCATTCCTCGCATGGCAGGCTTCAATGCTCGACCTCGGGGACGTGCATTTGCCGGGGCCGGGATTCTTTCCGCTGCTTCTCGGCGTCGTCCTGGTGATCTCGGGGGCCCTGATCGGGATCAATCGTTGGCGGTTGCCTGAAGGTGACGCGGTCGAGCTCGGGCATCGCGACGTGCTGATCGCCATCGCAGCCTTGCTGGCCGTGCCGATCGTCTTCGAGCCACTCGGCGCGTACGTCACTCTCGGTCTGCTCGGGACGGTCATGCTGGTGCTGATCGCGCGGATCCGGTTTCCGCTCGCGATCGTGGCGGCAGCCGCGGGGATGGCAGTGTGTTGGGTCTTCTTTCAACAATTGCTCGGGCTCCGGCTGCCGACCGGATACCTGGGAGCAGGGCTATGGTGAACCGGACCACGTGAGATGACCGGGTTCGATCACCTGCTGGGCGGATTCGCAGTCGCGCTCTCCTGGAAGGGGCTGCTTTATTGTTTCATCGGTTGTCTCTGGGGCACCGTCGTCGGCGTACTGCCGGGGCTCGGGCCGCTCGCCGGCATGACGCTGCTTTTGCCGCTGACTTTCGGCCTCGATCCCACCATCGGCATCATCATGCTGACGGGGATTTTCTACGGCGCCATGTACGGCGGCTCGACGACGTCGATCCTGGTGCGGATCCCGGGCGAAGCAGCCTCCGTGGTCACCTGTATCGACGGCTACGAGATGGCCCGGCAGGGACGCGCCGGCCCGGCGTTGATGATCGCCGCGCTCGGAAGCTTCGTCGGCGGCACGTTCTCGATACTCGGCCTGATGTTCATCGTGCCGCCGCTGGCAAAAGTGATGATCGCGATCGGCCCTTCGGTCGAAGTCGTGCTGATCCTGCTCGCGCTCGGCGTCATATCGGTAGTGTCCGCCGGCTCGCGCATCAAGACGGCAACCATGGTGGCGCTCGGGCTCGCGCTCGGCACCGTCGGTCTTGACAAGCTGGCAGGCGTCGCGCGCTTCACCTTCGGACATGCCGGCCTCACCGGCGGTTTGTCGTTTGCGGCGCTGGCGATCGGTCTGTTCGGGCTCTCCGAGATCCTGTTGAACCTAGAAAGGTCGGAAAAAATCAAGGCGATCGCGCCCAAGCTCAAGGATCTGGTACCGCGCTGGAAGGATCTGCGGGATTCCGCGCCGGCGGTCGGGCGAGCATCGGTCATCGGCTTTGTTTTCGGGGTCATCCCGGGTGTCAGCCATGTCGTCTCAACCTTCGTGTCGTACGCGCTCGAAAAACGGCTCTCCAGGCATCCCGAGGAGTTCGGCAAGGGAGCGATAGCCGGCGTTGCCGGACCAGAGACTGCCAACAACGCGGTGACGGGGACTGCCATGATTCCGCTGTTGGCGCTCGGCATTCCTTCGATCCCGGCCACCGCAATCCTGCTGTCCGCGCTGACTATCCACGGCGTGCAACCCGGACCGCTGCTGCTGACGGAACATCCCGAGGTGTTCTGGGGCCTGGTCGCCAGCATGTATATCGGCAACGTGATCCTCTTGATCCTGAACCTGCCTTTGGTCGGA
>Ga0126382_10000146_pt1 | contig 25582 bp, 15 predicted proteins | sample PanSoiMetPlot_30_FD_92548 | JGI IMG/M metagenome (GOLD analysis project Ga0126382, IMG submission 92548) | Tropical forest soil microbial communities from Panama - MetaG Plot_30 | ecosystem: Environmental > Terrestrial > Soil > Tropical forest > Bulk soil | place: Panama | collected 2016-02-17
ATTCTGATTCAAGGCTTGCGCATTGCGGGGGCGGCGTCGTCCATCTCGGAACTCGGCGAGAGCAAGGTTGGGCCGCTCCGGCTCAGTGCCGATCAGAATAGGATAAGCATCGACTTCGCGGGACTCGAATTCGACACCGGCGAGGTATTGCGCTATCAGTACAAATTGGAAGGCTCGGATCGCGACTGGAGCGTGCCTACCGACCAGCGAACCGTCAACTACGCGAACCTCGCGGCGGGCAGCTATCGGTTCGAGGTGCGCGCCGTGACCGCTGAGGGCGAGGTGAGCCCCCATCCCGCCGTGGTCACCTTCACAATCCCGCCGCCGCTGTATCTGCGATGGTGGTTTGTGATGTTGGCTTCGGCAACGCTCGCTATGCTGGCTTACGCAGCGCATCGCCACCGCGTCGCCCGTCTCATACAACTGGAGCGCGTTCGCACCCGGATTGCAACGGATCTTCACGATGATATCGGGTCAAGCCTGTCTCGAATGGCCCTCCTGAGCGAAGTCGCCAAGCGAAAAATGGACGGATCCCAGAACGACTCCATTCCAATCCTTACTGAAATAGCAGACTCAGCCCGCGCGGCGGTGGACTCCATGAGCGATATCGTGTGGGCGATTGATCCGAGGCTAGACGATCTGAGCAACGTAGTTTTCAGGGTCCGCGAGTTCGCATCCGATTTCCTTGGAGGCGCTGGAATCCAATGGCTGCTCGGAGCCCAGCCTGACTTCGACAAAATCAAGCTGAGTCCCCAGCAGCGGCGGCATCTATTCCTGATCTTCAAAGAAGCAATCAACAACTCCGCTCGCCACGCTTCCTGCAATTCTGTGTGGCTCAGCCTGACCGTAGTCCATAACCAGGTTTTCGGAGAGATCCGCGATGATGGACGAGGATTCGTAGTCCCCTCCCATCCTGATATTCCTCGCGCCGGTGGACGAGGCGGTCACGGGCTGGAGAATATTCGAAAGCGGGCAGCGCAGCTCGGCGGCCAATTGACTATAGATTCGTCGCCCGGCGGCGGGACCACTATAAAAGTGGAGTTCCCCCTCAAACGAGCACGGCATGAACATGCCATGGCCCACGACCGAGAAATAGGATAATCTGGGGCGAACCGCGCGTCCGGAGCGCTAGAAGACTGTGAGTTCTCGAAGCCTGTGTGCAATCCCGATTGAAAAGAAACTGGGGCAGTCTCGCCATGGACTCAGAAAATACTCAGTCACCTGACCATGACCGCATTCGAGTCGCCGTCGTCGAAGATGATCGGGCCGTGCGGGAAGCTTTGGCGATGCTAATAGACGGTACGCCGGGTTATCGCTCGGTGGGAAAATTCCGGTCCGTGGAAGAAGCGCTGGGTTCAGGTGGAGGGGAAGAGCCCGATGTGCTTTTGCTGGATATTCAGCTGCCGGGAATGCCGGGCTCCGAAGGTATCGGTCTGCTCAAAGCCAAATACCCGTCAGTACAGATACTGATGTTGACGGTAAACGCAGGTGAAGACAGCGTATTCGAATCAATCTGCAACGGGGCAAGCGGCTATTTGCTGAAAAACACGCCGCCGGCGAAGCTGCTCGAAGCGATCGGCGAGACTCACCGAGGCGGCGCACCGATGACTCCCGAGATCGCTCGAAAAGTGATCAAGTTATTTCAAAAGACCGGCCCACCGGAGAAGCTGGACGAACAACTGACTCCCCAGGAAATGCGTCTGCTAAGATTGCTCGTGGAAGGGCACACCTACCAGAGGGCTGCCGACACGCTCAAAATCAGCATTCATACAGCCCGCAATTACACTCGCAACATATTCGACAAGTTGCATGTCCATTCCAAATCCGAAGCCGTCACCAAGGCACTGCGCAGCCGGATCATCTATTAAAGCCGTCCAGATCCAACCAATCCTTCCGGAAAAAAACATGATCATGCCTACCCCGCCACCGGCGTAGGTCATATGCTGACGGCGCGCTCACGCGTTCACAATGAAGGGAGGAAGGAAATGAAGGCCCTCTTATCCTCACTGTCAACCGTCAGAGAATTCAGATCGAAACTCAATCTTGGAAGGTTCTATGGCTGGTTGATTGTTGGTTTTATCTTGAGCGTCCCGCCCCTTCACGCACAAACTTCCAATTCTGCGAAATCCTACCTCGCACGCGGCAATAGTCTCTATGCCAAAGGAAACCTGGACGAAGCCATTGCCGACTACAATGCAGCCATATCGTTCGATCCGAAATTCGCAGAAGCTTATTACAATCGGGGCCTCAGCCAATATGCCAAGGGGGCTCTTGATGAAGCCATTAAGGATTTCGCTTCCGCTATCGAAATCAACTCACGGTATGCCGCGGCGTACCGCAGCCGAGGCGACGCACTCGAGGCCAAAGGGCGCATCGACGAAGGTCTTGCAGACTACGATATTGCGATAGGTATCAACCCGCGACTCGCCGAAGCATATTGCGGCAGGGGCAACGCACTCGCGGCCACGGGTCGGTTGGGCGAGGCTCTCGCAAACTATGATAGGGCGATAGCCCTTAACCCACGGCTCGCTGAAGCGTACAGCAATCGCGGCGTTGCAAGACAAACGAGAGGCGACCTGGATGGCGCTATTCTTGATTACGGTCGCAGCATTCAGATCAATTCGCATCTTGTCGCCACTTACAGAAATCGGGGCAACGCCTTGCTGGAAAAAGGACGCTACGCGGAAGCTATTGCAGACTTCAACACTGCAATCGGGATCAACCCACGGCACGCTGGGTCCTATGCGGATCGAGGAGTTGCACGACTGCTTCAAGGCCAGACTGCGGAGGCGGAAAGGGACCTTGATCATGCCCTTCGGTTAGACGGGATGTTGAGACCATGGCTTGAAAAACGGATCACGGCATTGAATCAGGAACGCCAGACACGTCAATAGCTATATAGAGAAGTTCCTGATCAAGAAATATAGAGGTTCCGAGAATTGTAACCTGTGCCGCATCCAGGCAACGTTAGCGCTGTCGTATGGCAGAGTCAAACGCGTCCACTGAAGTCTGTAATCATCTTCGTGAAGAGTATGTGTGCTGCGCTTGCTTCTCCGCAAATACCTCTTGCGCGGCTCTCATTAAGAAGGGGGGATCCAATGCGCACTCTGTTTCATTCTTCGATTTGCTTGATTCTGATACTGTGTTTCGCGAACGCTGCGCTTTCTCAAAATGACAAAGCGGCAAATGCTCAGAGAACCGTTTTGATCGTAACGGCCTTCGCATCTAATGACCGCGTGCGTTTCGCTGCCCCCTCTTCCATTGTACAGATTCGCCTTGAGGTCTACGGCTCGACCGGCAAGAAGGTCTTCGATAACGAAGTGCGGGGTGGGAATGTGCTCGACTGGCAGTTGCAAGACGGACAAGCCGAGCGCCTGCCAGATGACACCTACCTGTGTGTCGTCACGGTAAAGAGCCTCTCGGGAAGAATCACTGAAAGGATGGGCTCGGTGATGGTAGAAAACACGTCTGCGAGTGTGCAGCCGGTAGACGCATCACAGATGACTCCACAACAGTCGCAGGCTATCGGGCCTGTAGAAGAGAATGCCTCCTTGACGGTCTTGAAAGAAGGTGAGACCCAGACGGGAACCGTCATCGCACACGACGGAACGGACGGACAGCTAATCCGGAGACGCGGAGCGCTCTCCTTTCGAATTGGAGATTTCTTCAGCGGCAAAGACACCGAGCAGATGCGGCTCACTGAAGAAGGCAATCTGGGGATAGGAATCAGCCATCCGCAACTGAGACTGGATGTAGACGGTATGATCCGGGCAAGCAAGGGGATTCTGTTTCCAGATGGGACGATTCAAACGACCGCGGCGCTTGATGGGAGTGTCAGCGAATCGGCAGAAGTTGGAAAGCACCAAAACAATCTGGGCAATCTTCAAGGCTCTGCAAATCAAAACGTAGGTAAAGGCAAGGTAGGCAAGAAGGGGATAGTCTCGCCTGATTTATTTGTAAATGAGGATTTGACGGTAAACGGAAATATCATATTCACTCCGCCCCCACTCAGCACACCGCAGCGGGACATAACAATACAGAACAACACGGGAGGGCTACGATTCTTTGGAGCACCGACGCTGACCGCTTCACCGGCGGCTGCGGCGATACAGTTTTGGGGGAACGCCTCGTTATTCCCCGGTCAGCTGTACCTGGACTCAGGTGCGCACAACTCGGGAGCGGTGATCATTCGCACAGCCGGAACTGGAGGAACAATCACCGAGAGGATGCGTGTGACAGCGAACGGCAACGTCGGCATCGGCACGACCAATCCCCTGAGCACGCTCTCCGTCACTGGAACCGGGTTTTTTAGTACTGGTGTTCAGGCCGGAACACCCTCGCAAGGCGCGAATTTCTTACAGTCTGTCCCATCGGGTTGGAGAGATTCGTACGTAATTTTTCGAGGGGGCAGCCAGGTTGCCTCAGTCGGCATAGATTCTGGGGGCAACAAGTTGCAGTTTTTCACGGGATCATCCTCTGATGATTCCACGGCCAGAGTCACAATAGATTCATCAGGCAACGTCGGTATCGGGACGCCCGCGCCGACAGCCCGGCTGGCTGTCAGAGGCGACGGGACCGATGTGCTAATTGGCAGTGCGGGATGCGCTTCGCCCACGGCGGGGATAGGCTTCGGCGCGATGTCGGGCTGTAATAATTTTGCCCTGGGCGGCGATGTCAGCAACACAAGCAATGCTGGAATCTACATCAACCGGCCCACGGGCCAGAGCCTTCACTTCCGCGAGGGCAACGGTCCCGACCAAATGATCATCGCGCCAGGCCGCGGCAACGTAGGCATTGGGACCACCAGTCCGCAGGCCCGGCTGCACGCTGTGACCGGACAAGGCGTTGGGGTCAAAGGCGAGGCCGACTTTCTCGCTGACGTCGAGAGCATCGGTGGTCAGTTCAAAAACCCAAGCAATACTGCTGCAATCGCGATAAGAGCGGATGGAAATGCTGTCCAGACTCTCCAGCACGGTGGATGGGTTAAAGCCATGGCATTCGTGACCGGCGATGGAACGGTCGTGCGGTGCTACAATTCGCAAGCGACGGGATTCACGCGATCCTTGGCTCCGTGTGGGATTAGCGTCACCTTAGGGTCTCTTGGAGCGTATACCATTGGTTTCCCCTTCAGAGTTGACGACCGATTTATTTCGGTGACGTCTTTAAATACTCACCCAGTGTCACAATTTGCACTCTTGCCTGGTTTTGTGGGGTCAAATACGGTCAGTCTTTTTAATTACCAGACATCGTCTGGTGACCCGGTTGCCTTTTCGTTCTACATCTTTGTGTACTAGCCAATTCTTTGGCGAGTCGGTCAGCGCAGCGCCCACACGGGGCGTAATTGTGAATACCTAGTTAGGAGGACGCCGTGGGTATACCATCCGGATTCGGCATCACTGCGTGATGAGTTGTGCTCACTCATGCCACCCGAAGAAATCGCTGACGCCAGCGGTGAGAGCGTGTTTCGCAAGATAATTCGTGCGGCTTCACCGGCCTGTCTCCAAGCGAGACGAAAGAGCGTGATCTGACCTGGTACGAATTTATTGGAGAGATGGAATGAAATTACGGCGAATTACAAATTTAGTCGTGCTACTTCTGTTCGTTTCGACGTCAACGCCGGGGCAGTCGCCTAAGCTGCCAGCCGCGCCAAGTACGCCAACAACCGACCAGCCGCCGACGGAAAAAATTCCGGCCGCCCACGAGTTGACTTCCACCGACCTCGAGCCAGATGAACTATTATGAGTTAATCGAGTGTGCCGCTTGTATGCCAACACAGCCATACTGAGGCGATTCAGACAGCACAAAAAAGAATAACTGAGTCCGGCAAGTTCAAACCAGAGCAACCCTTTCGTCAATCTGGCGAATTCACCAAAACTCAGCGTTATAGAGCTTTTGGAGTTCGATTGCTGCCTTTGAGCCAATCTATCTATACCTAGATAGCCGAATGACACTGCTTGGATGCTCCTTGGATTGACAGCAAATGACCATGAAACTAGACTTGACGATATCTGCAGAGTCGACTTCTCGACGGTTTTTTGGCCGGGAGCAGAACGCCATCTTAACAGCCCGCAGTCTCCTCACCCTGAGTTAAGAGACTATGCGCGTCGTAAGCTCGAGAACAATTTTCAATTCATTTCGTCTTGCCTGGTTAGTTGTGGCGTTGGCGGTTTCGATCCCGATTCGAGCAGAACGGTTGCCGATAAAAACCTACACGACTGCCGACGGATTGACACACAATAGAATCAGTAAGGTAATACGTGACTCGCGTGGATTCCTTTGGTTTTGTACCGGTGATGGGCTGTCGCGTTTTGATGGATACACTTTTACCAACTACGGCACGGATCAAGGCCTGCCAAACCGTGCGGTCACTGATTTTTTGGAAACGTGTAAAGGTGAATATTGGATAGCCACGAGCGCTGGACTGGTCCGATTCAATCCAAACGCGGCGCCCGAGCATCGAGTGATATACGCTAACGAGACAGACTCGCGCACTCGACCCATGTTTTCCGTCATCGCTAATGACGAAGACGGGTCCGCTAGATCGGTTACTGTACTGTTGGAAAACCACGACGGTGTAATCTGGTGCGGCACCGACAAGGGACTGTACCGACTCGAGGAAGATAAGGAGCATTTCGCGTTACGGCCCGTAAACCTCGGAATTCCGCCGGACTGGACTGAAGGCGGGATTATCTCTGACCTATTGGAAGGCAAGGACGGTTCGGTATGGGTGGCTGCGCCAAGTGGTCTGTATCGCCGTTGGCCCGATGGTAGCTCGGCGCACTACACAAAAAGTGACGGACTGCCGGACAACTATCTGCACGACCTCCTGGAAGACCACCAGGGCCAGCTATGGGCCGGGACACGCTATGGCGGTTTTTTCCGGTTCGTCGCCGACGATACGCACAAACCGCCCGTCGTTGCCGAGCACTATTCGATGCAGGAAGGTATGCCAGTTCCGTGGGTATTCCAACTCCTTGAGACTTCCGATCGCAAATTCTGGATTGCAACTGCGCGTGGGTTGGTCCAATTCTTTCCCAACCGCGACGAACGGGGACGGTGGTTTCATACCTATAGCGAGAAGAACGGCCTGAGTTATTTTGATATCACCGCGCTTAACCAGGATCTTGCCGGCAACCTCTGGCTGGGCACCCTCAACGCTGGAGCGATGAAACTGGAACGCAACGGCTTTGTTACTTACGACCAGCGTGACGGCATCTGCGAAATCGATTCGATTTTCGAGGACAGGGCGGGTGAGGTGTGTTTCAGAGGATCAGTTTTTGGCGACCAACGCACGAGCTTTTTTGACGGTGCAAGGCCAGACCCGCTGGGAGGCTCACTGGAGTATCACTACCTACGTTTAGGCAGCTTTGACGAGCAGCGCTTCAGTTGGTTCAAGCCTGGTGGGATCCCCGATTTAGGCTGGAGGTCGGAAGGGGTCACGCTGCAAGCTCCCAATGGTGAATGGTGGATCGGCACAACAGCGGGCCTCTACAGGTTTCGTGCCGCTGATACTCTCGATCAAATAAAAGCGGAGCGTCCGCTCGCGGTTTACGCAAGCAAGGACGGTATAGAAGATAACCAGCTCCTGCGCCTCTTTGCGGACTCTCGAAGCAACATTTGGATTGCGAGATGGTTCACCCCCAAGCCCTTGTGGCTATGGGAACGTGCCACTGAAACCCTTCGCGACGTGTCGAGTGCTCCGGGCTTCCGTATCGAGAACGACATACCCCACTCGTTCTGTGAAGACCGCGTGGGCAATGTTTGGATTGGGTTCAATGACAGGATAGCTCGATATCGCGATGGAGGCTTTACCTTTTTCACAGCAACCGACGGAGTACCGCCCGGAGCGATCACCAGCATATATCTGGATCACGCCGGCAGACTCTGGTTCGCTTCGGCTCGAAGCGGGCTTATTCGCGTTGACGATCCACAGGCCGAACGGCCCGAGTTCATTTCCTATTCGACTGCGCAAGGGCTGTCCAGTAACAGCACGGAGCTAGCCTCGGATCGACTGATAGTCGAGGATCCTCAAGGACGCATCTACATTGGCACCGCACGCGGACTCGACCGGCTCGACCCGACAACCGGTCATTTCTGGCACTTTACTACTGCCGATGGTTTAGCCTCTGGCTCCTTCAGATCTTGCTTTCGAGATCGCTCGGGCGGGCTTTGGTTTGGTACGACGGGAGGGTTATCGCATTTTGTGCCGGCACCCGATGACCAGTCGCAGGCGGCCCCAACGATTCTTATCAGTGCCCTGCGCGTTGCAGGCTCAAACCGATTCGTTTCGGCGGTTGGTGAAACCGATGTTACGCTGCCCGATCTGGCCGCAGATCAGAATCAACTGCAGATCGATTTCTTAGGCCCGAGCTTTGCGGCGGGCGGGGTGTTGCATTACCAACATCAGCTCGAAGGCAACGACGCTGACTGGAGCATGCCAACCGAGCAGCGCAGCGTGGATTACCGGCTTGCGCCCGGACGTTACAGATTCCTCGTACGCGCAGTCAATTCCGCCGGCGTAGCGAGTTCCAGTCCGGCAGTCGTCACGTTCAGAATCCTTCCCCCGATTTGGGCGCGGTGGTGGTTTGTCGCACTTGCTGGAGGCGTTCTCACGTTGATGCTTTTTTGGCTGTACCGTTATCGTGTCGTGCGCTTGCTGGAGTTGGAGCGCGTGCGCACGCGAATCGCATCGGATCTTCACGATGACATCGGCGCTAATCTGACCAAGATTGCAATTCTGAGCGAGGTCGCTTACCAGCAGCTCGGAAATGTTGATAAAGACAAAGACAGCCCGCTTGCGTCGATTGCGCGGATCTCGCGAGAGTCGGTAGCATCGATGAGCGACATAGTATGGGCGGTGAAGCCAGGACGAGATCAGCTGCGCGACTTGACACGCAGAATGAGGGGTTTTGCAGCCGATACGCTCACCGCCCGCAATATCAGGTTCCAATTTCGCGCGCCCGACGTTAATCAACCATTGAACCTTCGGGCGGACGTGCGCCGTGATGTCTTCCTTATTTTCAAGGAAGCGATCAACAACGTCGTTCGCCATTCGGGTTGCGCGGAAGCGAGCATCGAGCTTCGAATCCTTGGGGGCCATCTCGAACTGAAAATCGAAGACAACGGCAAGGGGTTTGAGCCCGCGGAAGCCGGCGATGGGCAGGGACTGGTAAACATGCGCAAACGCGCTGAAGGATTTGGCGGAGGGTTTGAAGTCGCATCGCTTCCCGGCCGCGGAACAATCGTCACTCTCCAGGTACCTCTCGGCCGGAAGCGCTGGTTCTCAAGCCGGCTCAACGGCGGCAGGTTCTCACGCAGACGGAACTCCTGAGCTTTTTCGAGTCCTCACTTCTTTTCTTTCAGCACGACCTACGTGAATAGGTGGGCGACGTCGGGATTGGCATGTTGTACACTCGGACCAGACGAACAGATTTGGCACATGGAGGGGAGATTTTGACGGAGGTTCACAGCAACACGTCAATGCCGGGCTCGATCAAAGTCGCGGTCATCGAGGACCAACGTGAGGTTCGCGATGGCTTGTCAATGCTGATAAACGGAACGCGCGGATATGAGTGCACGGGCGCCTTTCGCTCGATGGAAGACGCCCTTCGTCTTATCGGAGATAAACTTCCTGATGTCGTTCTAACCGACATTGGATTGCCGGGTATGAGCGGGATTGAGGGCATTCGCGTTTTGCGAGAGCGCTATCCTGATATTCCCTTGCTTGCGCTCACGGTTTACGACGATGACGAGGACGTGTTCAAAGCGCTGTGCGCCGGCGCCTCAGGATATCTTTTGAAGAACACACCGCCTGCACGGCTTTTGGAATCCATCAAGGAAGTGGTGAACGGCGGCGCCCCGATGTCCCCCGAAGTTGCTCGCCGAGTGATCAAACTGTTTCGCGAGATCAGCCCTCCGGAGCGAGCTGAATATCACCTCACGCCGCAAGAAACTGAGTTATTGAAGCTTCTGGTTGAAGGCCATAACTACAAAACCGCGGCGGCGGAGATGGATATAAGTATTAACACCGTATCCTTTCATCTGCGAAACATCTACGAAAAACTTCAGGTCCATTCAAAGAGCGAGGCGGTCGCTAAGGCGCTGCGCAACCGCCTCGTGTGAACGCCTCTGGTGGTCGCCTGACTTAACTGCGCCACGCTCGCATCACAACTACAGACTTAGTTCTGTTCCCTTTCCGTAGCAGTTTTGTTTCCGTTTTTCCATGGCTCAACCCGCCTACCTGCGTAGTTACGCCAGCCAGGCAATCTGATTACTATGGTTCGTGTTTTGTGAATCGAATGATGGAGCGTTCAAGGTAGAGATAATAGTGATGAAACGATTGATTCATCGCGGGAGTGCCTCGATCACTCTGATCGCTCTTAACATCCCCGCAGCGTAAGCCTACACGATCAACTCGTCGGCCAACGATATTGAAAGCAGGTAGTTTATCAATAAGGGAGATCCGCAATGCATATACGATCTCGATTAGCAATCAGCCTTCTTGTTGGTTTTTCTCTTCTAAAGCCGGTCACAGCACAAGACCATGCCGCAAGTAAAGACTCTCCGGATACTGTCACAGCGTTCGCATCCGGCGATCACGTCCGCTTCACCGCGCCTTCGTCCATCGTGCAGATCAGATTGGAGGTCTACAACTTAGCCGGCAGGAAGCTGTTCGACAACGAGGTGCGTGGAGGAAATGTACTCGACTGGCAATTGCGTGACGGACAAGCTGAACCGCTCGCAGATGATACTTACCTGTGCGTCGTCACGGTCAAAAACGTCTCGGGAAAACTCACTGAGAGGATCGGCTCAGTAACAATAATGAAGCCGTCCGCCACCATCCGGGCTGTAGACGCTTCGCAGATGACCGCTCAGCAGTCGCAAGCCATCGGACCCATAGAAGAGAACGCCTCGCTGACGGTGCTAAATGACGATAGCAGTCAGACAGCCACGGTGATCGCTCATAACGGAGAAGAAGGACAAATTACGAGAGGCAGAGGCGCTCTTTCGTTTCGCATTGGCGACTTCTTCCGCGGGAGCGATGCCGAGCAGATGCGTCTGACTCAAGAGGGTAATCTTGGAATTGGAATCACAAATCCGAGGGCGCGGCTGGACGTCGACGGCTTGATCCGCACTTCGCAAGGCATACTCTTTCCGGACGGTACGATCCAAACTACAGCGAGCGGCACTGCTGGCACAAGTAGGCCGACAACACCCACCTTAGGAGGCGCGGATCAGCTCGGGTCTCTCAATCAAAACCCAAAAGGCAAGAAGGGTAAGAGAAACGATCATTTATCGCCCGACTTGTTCGTAAATGAGGATCTGACCGTTAACGGGAATATCATCTTCACGCCGCCGCCGCTGTCCCTTCCCGTACGGGACATCACAATACAGAACAACACCGGAGGTCTGAGATTCTATGGTGCGCCTTTCCCTCTGACTACAACGCCTGCAGCGGCGGCGATACAGTTTTGGGGAAACAACTCAGTGTTTCCCGGTCAGTTGTACCTCGACTCAGGTGCGCATAACGACGGAGCGGTGATAATGCGCACAACAGGCGCTGGAGGCACAATAACCGAGCGGATGCGAGTAACGTCTTCGGGGAACGTTGGCATTGGGACAGCATCACCATTGGCCAGGCTGCAGCTAACCACTGTCAACGATACCAACCCCGGTTTTATAACGGCGTGGGATGCAAGGCATTTTGTAATCGGGGGCGGAGGGAATAGCGGGGGCATAGGAATGTCCTATGATCAGACGAATCAAGTTGGTTATATCGAGTCGCTGACTCCGAACGTGGCGTGGAGGAATTTAGTTCTGCAGTCTGGTGGCGGCCGCGTCGGAATCGGGACCAGCGCGCCGGCAGCGCGTCTCGCTGTCCAGGGGGATGGGATAGCAGTGCTGATTGGCAGTGCCGGCTGTCCGGCGCCTACTGGGGCAATTGGATTTGGCGCGATGGGAGGGTGTAATGACTTTGCGTTAGGAGGCGATGTCAGTAATAACGCAAACGCAGGAGTGTTTATCAACCGTCCGACGGGCCGTAGCCTACATTTCCGGGAAAACAATGGTGCCGATCAAATGACTATCGTGCCGGGTGGCAACGTGGGCATCGGGACGAGCTCGCCTTACCCGTTTGCCAGCCTGCACGCCACGTCCCGCAGCGTTGGTGTATTAGGCGAATCCAACGACATTATCAATGGCCTGGGTGGTTGGTTTAAGAATACCGGCAACACGGCTGCGATAGCGATCAGAGCGGATGGAAACGCTGTCCAGACTCTCGACAGCGGGGGTTGGGTCAAAGCCATGGCCTACGTAGATCCCGCCAATGGAATCGTGCGCTGCTACAACTCGCAGGCGTCAGGACTCGTGCGAACGGTACCCCCGTGTGGATTTAACTTTACTTACGGTGCTCTTGGAAGCCACATTATTGATTTCGGGTTTGATATTCGTGGGCGATTCATTCTAGTCACCGCTGGGGAAAGCGCTGTTTTTCCCGTAACGGCTGATTTCTTTTGTATAGGCTGTTCAAGTACGGGTTTCGTGATTATTCATACCATGTACGTGAGTAATGGCGATAGAACCGATGCTCCATTCTTCGTCTTTGTCTTTTAGCCAACAAGCATCGAGACCTGTTGGTTAGCTTTGTGGATTACCAACCCTTTCAATCGATGCTGAAGTCGACAGCTCTGTACAAGAGTTGTCGAGCAGTCACTTCGGTAGACTTGACCCGGCCATTTGCCGGTCGCGCAAGAATGTCGAACACCAGTGACGCGACCATCTGGCCCAGGCGTTCGACCGCGCACGGTATGGCCCGTCTCCGCGCGCCGCGGGAGTCTTCGAAAGGCGCGATGATGAAGCCGATTCCTCACAATCTATCCCAACTGGCTTAAGAAACGGGATCCGCATTGGTGCGAGCTTCCCGCACCATATTTCCGATTCAGATATTGGAACCTTCAACAGTTCGCAGACAGGGAGAGCAAACTATGAAACGAACAATGCTTCGAGGTTTGACGCTATGTTTAATAACTATGTCGGGATTGCAAATCGCACTGGCGCAGACGCCAACAATCAATGCGACGGTTTATCGGGATAAGGTCCGATTCGAGTCCCGGGAGCCGATCAAGGAATTCCGGGTGGAGGTTTTCAACACTGCTGGTGAGAAGTTGTTTGACAGCGGCTTCGTGGCTGGCGGGACTCTCGACTGGAATATGATGGATCAACAGGGTGAGCCGGTAGCGGACGGAATGTATGACTACCTCGTTACGACCACTATGCGTGGCGGCAAAAACCGCGAGACGCAATCGAGTCAGCTCTCACTGGTCCGCGAGGGGCGAGACCTGGAGAATGCTCCACCGCTAGTGCGCCTTGCGGCAGCTGGTTCAGGAAACGGCTCAGGTAACGTAACCGGAACCGGCACAGCCGGCCAGATAACCAAGTGGACCGGGACGACAACGCTCGGGGATTCAGTCCTGACTGAGAAGGATGGCAAGATCGGCCTCGGAATCACAAATCCCTTCTCTCTTCTTCACATTCTCGGCTCGCATCCGGCGACTTCTATGCTCGCTGGTACCAACGCCACCGAAGGTTTGCGCGTTATCGGAGGCAAAGGTGGCGATACGAGTGGCTCCGGTCAGTCGGCCGGCAGTGGCGCAAACCTCGTCCTGCAAGCAGGTGACGGCGGTGACGCTCTGACGGGAACAAGCGGTCGGGGCGGACTGGTCACAATCCAACCGGGAGCCGCAGGAGTTGGTAGTGTCAGCGGAGGATTCGGACAGGTGCTGCTTGCGCCGGGAGGCGGCAACGTCGGTATCGGCGTTACCGACGCGGCTTCGAAGTTGACTGTAGCCGGAATGATCGAGACGACGCTCGGCGGCGTGAAATTTCCGGACGGTACGACGCAGACCACTGCAGCAGCGGGTGGGCTGACCTCGATCTTTCACGATCTGACCCTGACCGGCAATGGGACGAGCGGCTCGCCACTGGGGGTATCAAATGGGGGCATCGGGCCGACCCAGCTAGCAATCGGTGCGGTGACTGCTGCCAAGATAGCGCCCGGGCAGGTGGTGACCGGGTTGAATGGTCTCAAGGACGAGGTAACGCTGACACCGGGATCGAACATTATGATTACGTCATTAGGAAGCACCCTGACCGTAGCGGCGCCTGATGCGTTGAGCTCAATCTTCCACGACACTTCGCTGACCGGCAATGGGACGAGCGGCTCGCTGCTCGGCCTGGCAATACCGCTTAATTTAACCGGAGCGGTTCCCACGAATGTCTCTTCGTTTGGTGCCGTAATAAAAGCGACCAACACAGCGGATGGGGGTCTTGGCGTGACTGCCTTTGGCGGTGACAGTGCATCCAGCTTCGGAGGCGTCGGCGTAATTGCCGCCGGTGGGAGCGGCGCCTCCGGCGGCAATGGCGTGAATGCCTTTGGTGGTTTGGGAAACAGTAATCAGGGCCAGGGCGGCTCAGGCGTGGCGGCGCGGGGCGGTCCCAGCAACGACCATGGAGGCACTGGGGTGGATGCACAGGGCGGCGAGGGCACCTTCTTTGGTGGCATTGGCGTGGTTGCCAATGGCGGCAACCACAGCGCCAACACCGACAGCAACGGGGGCCATGGTGTGTTCGCGATCGGTGGCAACGGAAGTGGGTCGGGGCTTCGCAGCGGCTCTGGCTTGGTCGCGCAAGGCGGTAACGGCACCAACGGCGCGAGTAATGGACCGGCAGGCGACTTCCACGGCGACGTGACGGTGTCAGGCAATCTCAGCGTAACCGGCACCAAGAACTTCAAGATCGATCATCCGCTGGATCCGGAAAACAAGTACCTCTACCACGCGGCTATCGAATCATCCGAAGTGCTCAACGTCTACAGCGGCAATATCGCCACCGATCAGGATGGCAGTGCGGTCGTCATTTTGCCCGAGTGGTTCGAAGCCATCAACCGCGACTTCCGTTATCAACTCACCGTCGTCGGTCAATTCGCGCAGGCGATTGTGGCCAGCAAGATCAAGAACAATCGGTTCAAGGTCAAGACCAACGCGCCGAACGTGGAAGTATCGTGGCAGGTGATTGGTGTGCGTTCGGACGCCGCGCTGCTGAAGAATCCATTCAGGTTGGAAGAAGACAAGGCCGATCACGAGCGCGGCTATTACTTGAGTCCTGAAGCTTACGGTCAACAGCAAGAGCGCGGCGTCGAATGGGCGCGTCATCCTGAGATGATGCAACGCCTCAAGCAGCGACGCATCGAAGCGGAGCAGAAGTTCAAGCAGCAACAGCACTGACCGACTGCCAGCAATAATCAGTGGGAGGATTTGCTACTCAAGCGAGCGCACTCAATCAAAGAGGAATGAATGACAAAGCGATTCGTTCACTGCACGGCTCTGTTAATCGCCTTGCTTACCCTGGGAGGAGACGCAGCGCAAGAGCAGACAAGAAACTCGAAGGCCAACTGACACTAGAAAGCTGGGGGCAAACAAATGTGAGCTTCAATGGCCGCCAGAAAACCGCAACAACCAATCCTCACAATCAGCTCTAGGGCTGTCGGAGAGAGCTCCTTAAGCCATTAAGTGGTAGAAGAAACAAAAACCGGCTGATCAAGCAAGAACCTCACAAACCCAATAGTCTCGTTTTGAGGCGGGCTCTTTTTACACGGGTTGGAATCACAAACACGCACACAGCTGCAAATGGAGGTCATATGAAGATAAATTCACATGTCGTTCAGGTAACTGCCGTTTTAGATTTTCTCCGGTCGCTGTGAAACATTTAAAGATTCCTTGCTCAATATCTGCTTACCGGAGGTCCCATGAGGCAGTCATTTCTGCTGCTCTCTTTGATACTGGTCTGTGAAGTTGGTCGGGCGCAGACCCGGCTGGACGCGCCACCAAATGATCGCGCTTCCCGCCCAGTACCCCGAAACCAGCGATTCGTGTTATCGGACATAGATGAAAAGATCGTCAAGCAATTCAAAGGAGCCTGGCAACAATCAGGTTTAGGTACGAAGGACTCGGAAGCTGTGGTTTTCGTCGTTCGCAAGGCGGACGGTTCGGTCGACGCAGTGTGGGGCGGCTGCACAAATGAGTCCTATAAATTTACGTTCGATTGGAACCCTTCAATCATCGCCATCGTCCACACCCACCCGAACAGCCGCGATCCCAAGCCTCAAGAACAAGACCTTCTTGTTGCCCAAAGGTTCGGTGTACCCATCTTAACGATTACGCGAAGGGGTATGTATATCTACGATCCGTCTCTGGATCGAATCAAAAAGGTGCACAACGGAACTGACTGGCTCGAGATATCAAGCTGGACTCGAAAATCTCCATCCACCGTGGCTCGACTGTCGAACAAAGAATAGTCGAGCCCAACTACTCCATACGAGATATCTACATCCGAAAGATCTACTGTTTGTCATAATAAAAAAGTATCGCTCGTATTTCTGTGCGTTCTATTATTGGCAGTCGCGGCGCTCGGCGCAAACCAGCCAGCCCCTGATGATGCGCAATCCGACATTGAGCAAGACACAGATTGTCTTCTCGTATGCCAGCGATTTGTGGAAGGTCTCGCGAGATGGTGGTGAGGCGACTCGATCTTTGTGACTCTTTCTGTGTAATCTGTGGATAAGCCAGAACTCATCCGCAGATCACGCAGATGACGCAGAACAAATTCCCTAACCTCTCAATGTAAGTGTCATCGCAGCGTCGCGATCAGTTCAACAAACCAAGTTGGCGAGTTGCCTCACATAACGCGTCCTCTAAGATAAACTTTTCAAGCACAGTGCGCGGCTCCGATGTGTCCCTAACAAACCTGATTCATCGGAATGGTTCCTGGCTCACCCTTCCCTGCGTCTTCGCGCCTTCAGCGGAATGCTCAGCGTCAACTTAGTTCCGCTCCCGGGAGAAGGTTCGATATCTATTTGCCCTCCCAGCTCAAGGGCGCGTGATCGCATATTCCTCAGACCGTTCCCTCCGCGCGCATTGGCAGAAACGCCGTCAGACTGGATAGCAAAGCCCCGCCCATCGTCGCTGATTAACCCAATTAGTAGATCATTCGAAACTCTCATTTTCCAGAGCGACCTTGCGACATTCTGAGTGTCGAGCGATGTTGTTGATCGCCTCCTTGAAAATCAAATAGATATGGCGCCGTTGCTCAGGTGGCAATTTGATGTGGCCTATTTCCTCGGATGCTTTGAACTCCCAATCTATTCCTCCGGCTTCCCAGACATCCGATGCGCACTGTCTTATTCTGGACGCGACATTGTGTAAATCATCTTTATGCGGATCGATCGACCAGACGATGTCACTCATCGAATCCACAAGTCCTCGCGCTGAATCGGCGATATCTGTGAGCATAACACCTGACTCCCTATGATCAGCTTGTGTCTGTCGCTTGACCACCTCGCTCAACACAGCCATTCGGGACAATCCTGCGCCGATGTCATCATGCAGGTCGGTTGCAATTCGGGTTCGTACACGTTCGATCTCGAGCAGCTGCGCTACGCGGTAGCGATATGCTATGTACGCCGCTAGCGCGACGATCGCCAACACAGTTGTAATGAACCAGTGATAATTGTTTTCGGTCATATGCATCATCATGCCTATCAATTCCACATGTTCCCCGAGATTATTTATCGTCGCGATTGTTTCGCAGGTTCCGCCGTAAGAGTCAGCGCTAGCGTGGCCCAGGCAGTTCCTGCGGTAGAGATGAACTGATCCCGCCCGTAGGGAAACCCGCTTTCCAGGTACGGCTGCAGCCAGATGGATCGTGACTTGACATGCCACGACCCGTCACTGGCCTGCGTGCTCAGGAGATAATCGACGCCCCTGCGGAAGACAGGATCGACCATCCTTCCAGCCGAGCCCAGCGCAAACAACGCTTCTCCTGTGGCATAGGCGTCGGAGGACAATTCCGGCAACTGGCTCCAGCCGCCGTCGGCGCGCTGCAGCGCCGCAATAGATTTCGCGTCCTCGCGAATTGTCGATGCCGGCGCCCCTCCCCAGACGAGCCCCAGTAGTCTGAAAGCATGATCCTGATTCGTCACCGGTGTAGCCTTCTGCAGCCAGGCCACCGAGCGGGCGATGGCTTTTTCGCAATTCAGCTTTTCCGCCTCCGGTGCATAGTTCTTCATCGCATAAATCGCCAGCGCAGCGGTTTGAATCGTTCCCGAGTTCATCGGAGGGCGGCGACTCTCAGGGATACGCCAGCCGCCCTCGGCGGTCTGCAAGGCCATGAGATAGCGGACGATGGCGTCCGTCACCTGCGTCCGAGGTTCGTGATTCATGCCTGCGTCGAATAATTCCCAGGCTATGCTTGGGCTGACGATTACGAAGTCCATCAGCTGCTCGGCTGGCGCGGTCATCGTGGCAGGCAGTTGCGGAAATCTTTTCAGGGAAGTGAGTCCGTAATCGCGAGCCAGTCCCGCGACTGCCGAAGGCAGGCTCTGTGAGTGACAGGAGTTGCACCCGGCGGTTCGAATGAAGGTATTGCTTTGCTTTTCGAGCAACGCCAGGGAGCTCCTCACCGCGCCTAGAATGGATTGAAAGCTGACATGGACGGGCGCAACCGTGGCCGTAACTCCAGCGGGCGCAGATGGAGGTTCTGCGCCGAGCAACCTGGCCGCTTCTGTGTGGCCGCGTTTTGCGGCGAGAGCGCTGGCAGGCTCATCGTAATCGCCGGTGAACCTTGCGTCGGCGCCCTTGTCCAAAAGAAGCCTGATGATTCCCGCCGGCATGGCGTCCGAGTTGGCGGCGAACATCAGCGGCGAGTAGCCCCGGAAGTTGCGGACGTTCACCTCCGCGCCTTTGGCGAGCAACAACTCGACAGATGACTGCACGCCCGAGGTGGCCGCAAAGCCCAGCGCACTTTCGTTGCGCTTCGATTTAACTTTGACGTCCGCCCCCTTCTCGATCAGCAACCGCACGGCATCCGCATTGCCACTGGTGCATGCGGCCATCAGTGCGGTCTCACGCGCGCCGTCCCTGGCGTTTACTTCCGCTCCCTTCTCGATCAACAACCTTATTGCTTCGACATTGCCGCGCGCGGCTGTCATCATCAGCGGCGTTTGTCCGTTGGCGCTGGCAAGGTTGGGATCGGCGCCTCTGGCAAACAACAATTGTATAGTCGAGACGCCGTCAGCGAGCATGGCTGCCAGAAAGAGCGGCGTGCGTCCCTGCGCCTGCCTGGCGTTGACGTCGGCACCTGTCGATAGCAGCAGACGTACCTTGGCCTCGTCATGGATGGCCCAGTGCAAGGGCGTCGAACGGCGACGGTTTTTGGCGTGGACGTCGGCGCCCTTGTTGATGAGCAACTCTACGTTAGCGAGCGGCCCGTAACCGGCGGCGTGATGCAGCGCTGTCGCACCACCGTCATCCTTTCCGTTAACAACCCCTGGACTGGCGGCGATCTGCCGCTCGATCTCAGGGCGATTTCCGGCGCGCACCGCGGCGATCAGGGCTGTAACTTTAGGGTCTACTGGAATGCGCGGCGCCTCGGCGAGGATGTCTGTGCGAAACTCTGCGCCCTGATCGATCCAGGCGCGCAGCAGGCCGATTTCATCGTCGGAGAGCGCCCCTGTAGGGGGCATCTGCAGTCCGCCGTCGCCGTCCACCACGCGACGGATCAGCTTGCTTGCGGCGCTGTCTCCGATTTTGATGACCGGGCCGTAATCGCCTCCGCGCAGTGCATTCTGACGCAGGTCAAGCCGTAAGCCAGCCTGCTGAACATCACCACCGTGGCAGGAGTAACATTTCTGGGCAAGCAGCGGCTGGATGTCCTGCTTATAGTCAACTTTCCTGGAGGCGGCTGGCGGTAGCTTGATTTGCGCCGCTGGCGGCACATCGCCGGAAAGCTCGTCTTTGTCGGAGGCTTGATGTGATGGCGTCATGCTTAATGCCAATGCCGCGAAGACGACAAGGACAAAGTGTTTTACCATTTTGGATGATATGAAAGACATAGCTAGACCTCCTTGCGGCCAGGTGTGAGGTAATGAATATTGTTTTCGATGTCGGTTAGAGAATTTCATTACTTTATCGGCATTGAAGGATCGCCAAAAAGAATCCAAGTCCGGCGAACGATGGGCTCATCCGCCTTAGACGGACGAGCCTACGCCCAAAGTGCGAAACCCAGCTGGTTTACATTCGCGCGAATCCCATTTCGGTCAGCCGTGCTCCGGCATCTCTGAATTGATTTTGCAACTGGATGTTGACAACTGTTCGCGCTCTCGCATCGAACACTGCTCCCATCGTAATCAGTTCTACAGCCGACAATTTGTCATCGCGTTCATCATGACGCGGTGGGAACGGTCGCTTCTTCCATACCCTGTCATTGCCGCAATCGTCGATGAATCTGGAAAACAGACCACCCACGATGCTGATGCCTTGCTGGTTATCTGCTTGCGGAAACGCGTTGGCGATCTCTTGCATCAACACGGCGCGGTCAATCACCTCCTCGGCGAGGCTTGCGGCGAATGCGGCTTTTGGCGGGAGCGGTTGCGGGTTGAGCACGACCTCAATCCAGGGGTCAGGCACCGGTCCGAAGACTGACGTCCAGGGTTGTGGGCCTGGACCGAAAATTGTCCGCCAGGGTTCTGGAGTCGGACCGAGAATCAAGCTCAGTCGGAGTAGCGCTCTGCGAATGTATGGATCCCACGGTCCCGGGGTTGACGGATGTTCGGGGTCTTCGTAGCCGCTGACACCGGTTATCACCTCCCGGACAAACGAGACCAGTTTCTGAGTTGAGATGTTTGATGATTCGTTAAATGCGCTTCTAACCTCCATAGCTTTGCTCCTTTTCTGCACTCGGAATCGGTTAGTTGATCGTTGATGTGAATTCTGTCCGCCGCGAAAACCGGCTCAAACGTACTGGTCTATCGCGGACTCGATAGTTGCTTTCGCGACTGCTCTGTTTGAATCCCACAGTGCTTGACCTGCCGCATACCGTCGAGGTCGCGCCGCCAAGTCCTCTTCCGTTTGCGTTGGCTGAGTGCGTGTGACGTCTACTCATCACCAATCGTCAACGCCGGGAGAGGGGCGTCAAGGTATGTCCACCAGGTGGCCCGAGATCGAGTACTCGAACGCGCCCCCAGTTTGACATCGAGAGGACACGATCACGTTAGTTCCCGGATCCGCATAGATACGAACTTGCTGGCCCACCCGAACCTTCCCGAAAGCCGTAGCCGGCTGGCTCATTTGAACGGCATGTATCACGTCATTGCCAGAGAGTGTTGTCTCAAGGTCGAAAAGAGCAACCTGACCTGTACCTATGGTGCCTGCCATAGAGGCGTATTCGATGACCAACCGCTTATTGGCGGGCACGTTATAAATAACAATTTCACAAAGAGCCGCTTGGGTTGAGCAGCCTGTATGGACTTGAACAGGTTGTCTTGCCGGATTGTCCAGGTCTCGCACCTCCAGCGGCGACGCTACTCCGAGCGGCGAAGCTTGTGTGCCGCCACCGGTGAGCGTCGAATCGTGCTGTACAGTCAACAGTGCGCCGCTTGCCGATGTCGTCTGCACAGTCCCATCAGGGAACTTCAACCCTCCGCCCATTGACTGAATCATCCCGGCAACCGTCAGCTTCGACGTGGGCGTATCCGTTCCTATACCGACCATTCCGAACTTGTCTTCGAAGATCGTCGAATCCCCGATGAACGAGTTGCTCGATGTGAAGCCTGTCCATTTGGTCAGCCTTCCTAATGTCCCGCCACCAAGCACTGTCAGGTTCGGCCCTGCGGCCATCGGCTTGATGCTGAACGAAGGACTGCTGGCATTCACCGCCGGGTTAGATTCAATCACTCCGGCAACCGTGAGGCTCGACGTCGGCGAGTCCGTGCCTATTCCAACCTTGCCTAACTTGTCTTCAAAGATAGTTGTGTCTCCGATGAATGAGTTGCTCGAGGTAAATCCAGTCCATTTCGTCAGCCTTCCCAACGTACCGCTGCCCATCACAGTCAGGCTCGGCCCCGCGGCTGCGAGATTGATTTTAAAGACTGGCATGCTTACCCTCGCATCGCTGCTCGCCGCCATCAGCGAGAAACTGGCTCGGCTTCGAGGTTGCGCCTGAGCCATGAGGTTTGAAAGCCACGTCTCATCGCCCAATTGAACAGAACCCTTTGCGGTGTTTGATAGTGTGCCAGGTTGCTGCGCCTGTGCCTGAAAGCTAGTCAAGGCGACGCATAGCGCAAGCATCGCGACTATCGAGAACAATCCGTTTGCTTTCATGATTTGCCACTCCTTGATGGGATCGAAAATGTTCGCGAGTTCTGTTTACTGTATTTTGAGGAGCGATGTAACTACCCGAACATGCGGGGTGCGTTCTTTATATGAGGCGGTTTCGCAGGGCTTTCGCCACTGCTTCAGACTTGGAGTGGACTTGCAGCTTGGCGTAGATGTTTCGGACGTGGAATGAAACCGTGTTGATTGTTATGCCGAGCTTTGCCGCCGCCGATTTGTAGTTGTGTCCCTCGACCATCAGCTTCAACAGTTCGGTCTCTTGCGGCGTCAATTGATAGTCGGCTTTTGCCGGCGGGCTTATCTCTCTGAACAACCGAATGACTCTGCGCGCGACCTCCGGCGACATCGGCGCACCTCCGTCCAACACTTCTCTAATACTCTCCAACAACCTGGCGGGCGATGTGTTCTTCAGCAAATAACCGGACGCACCAGCACAAAGCGCCTCAAATATATCCTCTTCATCGTTATAGACGGTCAGCGCGAGTATCGGTAGATTTGGGTGTCGCTCCTTGAGTATGCGAATGCCTTCCTGGCCGCTCATCAGCGGCAAACCAAGATCGGTGAGCAGAACATCAGGCGGTTCCTTTTCGAGCACCAGCAGGGCGTCTTCCATCGTGCGGTAGTTGCCCGCGCATTTGAAACCAGGCGTACCGTTTATCAAGACGGCGAGGCCTTCGCGGACTTCGTACTGGTCTTCGACAATGGCGACGCTTATTGGTCGCGCTGCGGTGGCGCCTATGTTGCTTTCGTTTTGCACGTCAGGCTCTTTAAGCGATGGATAATTCGATGACAATTTATAACGGGTTACCCAACGAGTCACCCACCTGTTTATGTGGGTCGCTTAGAGTTCAAACTTCAGCTTGCCCTCAATGCGCGGCTCCCTCCGTTCGCTTGGCTACCCTCACTTTGCCGTGCTTGATTGGCAGGCGCAGAGTCACTCGCGTGCCTGAAGGCTCGCGCGAACTGATCTCGACTTCACCACCAATCGAAGCTGCCCGACTCCGCATGCTCGGAAGGCCGTTGCCTGCGGTTTCCCGCATCGCATCGAAACCGTTACCGTCATCACTCACGGTCAACACCAGAAGCGAGCCTTCAACGCGAAGGTCGATATCGGCTCTGTCGCAATCGGAGTGGCGGACAATGTTGTTGACCGCTTCTTTGAATATCAAGAAGACGCCGCGGCGAACATCCGCCCCGAGCTTCAAGTAAGTTTCCGAAGCGGGCGCGCCAAGCTCAAACTCTATGTTGCGATTGCTGAATATCTCTCCGGCGAACTCTCTCATACGGCGCGTCAAATCGCGCAGCGTGTCGCGCCCGGGCTTGATCGCCCAGACAATGTCACTCATCGAAGCAACCGACTCGCGCGAAATGCGGGCGATAGACGAAAGCGGCTCGGCCATTCGGCCATCCAGGGTCTTCGCTTGCTGGCGGACCACTTCGCTGAGGATGCCTATCTTCGTCAGGTTGGCTCCGATGTCGTCGTGAAGATCAGCGGCGATGCGCGTCCGCACTCGCTCAAGCTCGATTAGTCGTCGAACGCGATAGCGATACAGCCCGTAAGCCATGAGGCCAACCAACGCAACAACAATCGCCACGAACCACCACCGCTGATATATTGGCGCAAGTATCGTGAACTCAACCGACGCGGGGGTCGGGCTGAACTGGCCTTCCGCGTTCATCGCGCGCACCAGGAAGCGATACCGGCCCGGCGCAAGGTTGGCATAATTGACCGCGCGTAGCCAGGTCATCGGCTGCCAGTCCTTGTTCGCCCCATCGAGCCGGTACTGATATTCGAGCGTCTCGCCCGCGCCGAACGCCAGTCCCACGAAATCTATCTCAACCTGATTCTGGCTCGATCGGAATTCAAACCCTCGCATAAAGGATTCACCCAGATCGGCTACCGTTTCCGCACGGCCTGCCACACGCAAACCGGTGATGAGGATTGGCGGAGCGGACAATTGTGATTCAGGTTCTGGCACCAGCCTCGCAACCTCATAACTCCCGCCGAACCACAGTGCGCCGGCCGATTCGCGAAACGCCAGTATCGCACCCCCACTCGGCAATCCATCCGCCGTCGTGTATCGCTTGATGTTCCCAGTAGCCGGATTGAGACGATCAACGCTGCGAGGCGTGCCAATGTAAATGCGCCCCCATTTGTCTTCGGTTATCGAATAAACGACATTGCTCGACAAGCCATCCGCAGCGGTGAGCCGACTGAAAGCGGGACGATCTCGGCTGGTGTCATCAATTCGGGCAACACCATCCGAGGTGGAACCGATCCACAGGCGGGCTCCGCGGTCTAAGTGGAGATTAACTATGCGTCCCGAAGGCAAGCCGTCTTCGGCTCCAAACAGAGTGAATCCTCCCTCCCGGTAGCGCAGCAAGCCGCCGCCGTAAAGACCAATCCAAACGTTGCCATGCGCGTCTTCGCAAAATGTCGTTGGCGTATTCATCGGCGGAACGCCATCGCGTTCGGTGTAATAACGAAACTTTTCGGTGGCTCGCTCCCATTTCAATAACCTGTTTCTGTCTCTGGTGCCCAACCCAACCCAGATGTCGCCGCGCGAGTCCTCAAACATTCGAAAGATATCAAACGTATCACCGTTGCCTTGCAACATGTAGTGCGCTTTTGGGCGGGCGCTCGCGAGTTGCTCTATTCGTGCGACCTTTGCAAAACGCATCAAGCCTTTCAAGGTCGGAACCCACCAGTCGCCCTCGTGGTCCTGCAAGGTGACTTGATAGCTGCCCCAAAACTGTCTGTTTTTGAGAGCTGCGGGCACGTTAATGCGAGTCGCGATGAATCTGCCGTCTTCAAAGCGATTGACTGCCATGCCTGCTTCGGTAATGACACAAAGCTCGCCGAATCTATCTTCAAACATCGCAATAGCGCCATCAGCCAATCCGTCCCATTCGCCAAAAGTAATAAACCCGTTTCGCGCGATCTTTAATGCTCCGTCAAGGCCGCCCAGCCAGAGGTTGCCGGCGCTGTCGACTTCCAGAGACCAAATCGAATTCCTCATTAACCCCTGCGCTTTTCCGTAGCGGCGAAATCTCTGTCCATCGAACTCGAACAAGCCTCCGCCAAGCGAGGTTGTAAAATCAGGCGATGCAGCGATCCACAGATGCCCGTCTGGTGATATGTGTAAGTCTTGAACCGTGCCGATCGGTGCTCCATCGACAACTGTGTAATGATTGCCGCAGGCGTTGGTTTTGCCGGGCTCGATTGCACTGTCTACCAACGGCAACAGCTTCGGCTTCAGCTCGATCAATCCAGCAAACCAGCTGCCTACCAATAGCTTTCCTTTATCGTCTTCGAGCAGCGAAAAGATGCGACCGGGATTCCTGGCGACTCGAAAAGA